>JADHEE010000010.1_pt1 | contig 239209 bp, 240 predicted proteins | sample 8952401 | NCBI WGS metagenome assembly JADHEE01 (sample SAMN16124438, study PRJNA663242) | bioreactor sludge metagenome | isolation source: sludge (ammonium) | place: India:Bengaluru | collected 2019-02-28 | reverse complement strand
GAAACGTTTTTAAATTCAATCACAGGATTTTCATCCTTCTTTCAAGACGACGCAGAACGAAGCTCAGAACCAGAGTAATGATCAGGTAGACAACGGCTACCGCACTCCAGATTTCCAGCGCGCGGAAGTTGCCAGCAATGATCTCCTGCCCCTGACGGGTCAGTTCGGCCACGCCGATAACAATGAACAGCGACGTATCTTTAATGCTGATGATCCACTGGTTACCGAGCGGCGGCAGCATGCGACGCAGCGCCAGCGGCAGAATAACGTGGCGGATCGTTTCGCGACGAGAAAGACCTAACGCCAGACCGGCTTCACTGAAACCTTTATGAATCGACAGCACCGCACCGCGGGTGATTTCCGCAATATAGGCACCTGAGTTGATCATAATGGTGACAACGGCCGCGCTGAACGGGTCGATGCGCAGGTCGGTGAATGCCATTGGCAGGGCGAAGTAGATGAACATGACCTGCACGACAATAGGCGTGCCGCGGATCACTTCGATGAAAACCAGTGCGATGTGGTTTGCGATCCAGCCGCCGTAGGTGCGGGCGAAACCGGCGACAAGACCGATAATCAACCCACCAACCAGACCCAGGACCGAAATCCACAGGGTCATTTTAGCGCCTTCAAGCAAGATAGGAATGGCAGGCCAGATGGCGCTCCAGTCAAACTGCATGATAATTTCCTGTTACTGTTACCGTGTTTCAAAAATAGCAGGGGCGAAAGGTCGCCCCCGAGTGAACGTCATTTTACGTCTTATTATTTGGGCTCGGTGCCGAACCATTTTTTGTAGATTTCGTTATAGGTGCCGTTCTCTTTCAGCGTTTTCAGCGCGCCGTTAACTTTCGTGCGCAGGTCGTCGCTGCCTTTCGGGAACGCGATACCGTACTGCTGCGCTTCCAGAGACTCGCCAACGGCTTTGAACTTGCCGTTACCGGCTGTCTTAATGAAGTACAGGATGTTAGGCGTGTCGTGCAGAACAGCGTCAGCACGGTTGGTGCCGAGTTCCATGTACGCGTTGTCGATGTTCGGGAACTGACGCAGGTCTTTGGTTTTGATATTTGCTTTCGCGTAATCAACAGAACCGGTGCCGCTCTTCACTGCCACCACTTTGCCGTCGAGATCTTTCACGCTTTTTACGTCGTTATTATCGGCTTTGACCATGACCAGCAGGCCGCTTTTGTAGTAGCCGTCAGAGAAGTCGATCGCTTTTTTACGTTCATCGGTAATGGTGATGCCTGCCAGTGCCAGATCAACGTTTTTGGTTTGCAGTGCCGGGATGATGCCGCTGAAGTCCATAGGCTTCAGGGTGTAATCCAGCTTGAGTTCTTTTGCGACAGCGGCCCACAGATCCACATCAAAACCAACGTATTTATCACCCTGTTTGAATTCAAACGGAACGAACGCCGTGTCGGTCGCCACAACCAGTTTGTCGGCAGCCTGAGAGGACACTGCAAAAGCCAGGGTAAGTGCAGCCAGTGAAACTTTTAATACAGACTTCATAGCATTTCCTTTTATATCCACGGGGCGATCCCCTGCGAGAACAGGTGGCACAATGAAAAAATCGTGCCAACTTTACAAGCTATTGTTTTGCAAAGGGGATGATGTCATGCATTGCACAATAAATGGGGCAATGAGGTGTTATTGCACCAAACTGGAGCACCGTTTTGGTGCGCTTCGTTTGGCTCAACTGACGGGGAGATATTTAGCGTAAATTCTGACGAAAAAACAATCTTCCGTTAACGGTTGTGTGAGGTGATTATTACATTTCGTTCACTTTTGCAGGTGTGCAGGCAAAAAGTGTGCACCATAGATGTGCAAAACCCTCACCGGAGGGCGAGGGTTTGATAGAAAATTCATATGAATTATTCGATGTTAGATTCGATAAACCACAGGAACTGATCCAGGTCGCGGGAGGCGGCGGTGAAAATGTCTGCGGTATCTTCGTCTTTGGCTTCGCCAATCGCTTTGCGCACGTCATTGGCCACAATTGCGTAGCGGTCCGCCAGCTCTTTAAGGTGATCCTGAACGGTATGGATATCCAGCGGATAACTCTTCAGTGGCGTTTTGCTGTTGATCACCTGCGTGGTGCCCAGCGCCACGCCGCCCAGCTGAACGGCTCGTTCAGCCATTGTATCGAGGTGGGTAACCAGTGCTGTGCGGAAGCCATCCAGCATTTCATGAACGGCAATAAAGTTTGCACCGCGCATATTCCAGTGGGCCTGTTTGGTGATCAGCGAAAGATCGATGAACTGGATCACCTGGCGATTCAGCAACTCAATGGTCGCCTTTTTGTCGCTATCCGATACATCGTTACGGGTATAAAGCAGATTAGACGCTTTCGTTTTCACCAGTTTAGCGGTACTCATAATCTCATATCCTCTTGATGTTTATGTCCCAGGTAATTACGGAACTAAGTATAGCACCGGATTTTTTCTCTGCGGTTTGGCTATGCCTATCGGTTTAATAGCGAGAAGTGGCTTGAGAATTTAATTTGTTGAAATGAATAGGTAATTTTTAAATTGATACAGATCAATCTTAATTGCTTGTTGGGGATGTAAACGCAGAGGGATATTTCGAAAATAGCGCAAAGTGTAAGAAATTATAACGTCTGTCTTTCTGGCCTTTATTCTGCATGGCGTGGAAGCCATGCAGAATATATGGCCTTAGCTGATATCCACTTTCTCAACTTTAGGCTCCGGGCGCATGGTGAGCGTCGAGCCCATTGATGCCGCGATAATTGAGCAGAGCGCCAGCGTCTGGGTCAACGTGAGGGTTTCGCCGAGAAACACCATTCCGGAAATGGCGGCTAGCGCAGGCTCCATGCTCATCAGCGTGCCAAATATGCGCGTCGGCAGACGCGTGAGGGCAATCATCTCCAGAGAGTAGGGGAGTGCGGTAGAAAGAATTGCGACCGCCAGCCCGATGGGCATGACGGACCATTGCCAGATAGATTCGGTCGCCTGCGCCATGCCGATAGGCACGAAGACGATGGCTGCGATCAGGGAACCTAACGCGACGGTCGCCGGACCGTGCTCTTCTCCTGCACGCTGGCCCGTAAGTATATAGACGGCCCAGCAGGCGCCTGCACCCAGCGCCAGGGCTGCACCCGTCAGATCGATCTCAGCGACGCTCTGGCCCAGCGGCAGCAGGAACCATAAACCCAGAACGGCTAACACGACCCAGATAAAATCGACCGGACGTCGCGAGGAGAAAAGCGCCATCGCCAGCGGGCCGGTAAACTCCAGCGCGACGGCGATCCCCAGCGGTATCGTCTGAATAGAGAGGTAGAACAGATAGTTCATTGCCCCAAGGGAGAGTCCATAAAACAGCAGGGGTAAACGCTGCTCCTTTTTGAAGCGCAGACGCCAGGGTTTGAAAATGACCACCAGTATCGCCGTGCCCAGCACGATACGCAGGGCAGTCACCCCAGGCGCACCGACCAGCGGAAAAAGTGATTTTGCAAGCGAAGCACCGCTTTGAATGGACAACATGGCAATGAGTATGACTGCTACCGGCAACCAGACCGACGACGTGCGGGATAACCCAGGCATCCTTTCTCCTGTCAGCTTATGTCAAATGAGGTAAAGGTTGCAGTGTAAAGGAAATAAGCGGCAACGGTTGAGGTGCTGTTGAAAAAAAACCTCGTGAAATCCGTAAAATGGTTAAGCGCTGGTGGATTTATCGCCTGATAGATTAGGAATAATCTGGATGAATGTAACGGCGCTTGCGCGCACTATGCGCATTTAGTAGTGAAAATTGCATGTGATTTGAAAGAGATAGCTGACGCTGGAAATGTTCTGTTACAGGAAAGGTTTCATTAGACATCACGAATCACAAAGAGTTTCGCAAATTTTTTTGATATATTTAAAACTTACGGACTTACTTGAAGCACATTTGAGGTGGTTATGAAAAAAATTGCATGTCTTTCAGCACTGGCCGCTGTACTGGCTGTTTCCGCAGGTACCGCTGTAGCTGCTACTTCTACTGTTACTGGTGGTTACGCTCAGAGCGACTATCAGGGCGTGATGAACAAAGCTAACGGTTTCAACCTGAAGTATCGCTACGAGCAGGATAACAATCCACTGGGCGTGATCGGTTCTTTCACCTACACCGAGAAAGATCGTTCTGAAAACGGCGCATACAACAAAGGCCAGTACTACGGTATCACCGCTGGTCCAGCTTACCGTCTGAATGACTGGGCGAGCATCTACGGTGTTGTAGGTGTTGGCTACGGTAAATTCCAGCAGACTGAAAACCAGAGCGAAAGCCGCACTGCAAGCAACAGCGACTATGGCTTCTCCTATGGCGCAGGCCTGCAGTTCAACCCAATCCAGGACGTTGCTCTGGACTTCTCCTATGAGCAGAGCCGTATCCGCAACGTTGACGTTGGCACCTGGATCGCGGGCGTAGGTTACCGCTTCTAATCACTCCGGTGAGCTAATAAAAAATCCGCCCAATGTGGCGGATTTTTTTTGTGGAAAGTAAAAGCAAAACGGCAACCCAAGGTTGCCGTTTTTAGTGTTGTTCCCTCTCCCCGTGGGAGAGGGTCAGGGTGAGGGTATCGGACCGCTACTTACTCTTAATATCGAAAATATCCGTACCCAGATGGTTGTAGTCAACTTTCTGTAACTTGAAGTTGGTAACGTACACTGGGGGAGCTTTCTTGTTAGAGACAAACGGGTAAGCCGTTTTTATCTGCTCGGCTGTAATTCCCGTCCACTGCGAGAAGAACTGCAGGAAATCATTTGCCGAACGGCGCGCTTTAATCACGCGATGCGTTTTATCATCACTCGACAGCACCATAAACGGCACCTGGAAGTTCTGCTGGAACTTGTCATCATGCGCCAGGTACTGCACCTCTTTACCACGCTCTTTAAACGCCAGCCCATGATCCGAGAAATAGACCATGGAGAAGCTGTCGCCCGTATTGCGTAGCTGATCGTACAGCTTGCTCAGCAGGTCGTCGGTTTGCGTCATGGTGTAGAGATAGCAAGAGGTCTCTTTGGACTGCACGAACTCCGCGTACTTCCCGCCGGTCCGATCGCAGGCCTGCGGGTGCGACCCCATCAGGTGCAGGACGATCAACTGAGGCTGGGTGCGCGGAGTGGCGAAGACCTGTGCCGTCATTTTCAGCAGCGCTTCGTCTTTGGTATTTTTGTCGGCTTCAAAGTCGCCGTTCTTAAGGAACTGCACTTCGTCGGCACGTTTGGCGATACTGGCGATGGCCGTATCGTATTCGCCAATTTGCCCCTGATTGGAGAACCACCAGGTCTGATAACCCGCGCGGTTTGCCAGGGTGACAAAATTATCCTGATACTGAGGTTTGCCGTCGACGACCCGGTTAAGCGTCAGGCCGAGCGATTTCTGCGTCGAGCCGCTGGCCGCAACATAATCGGTAAACAGCGTGCCTTTGACCGAGCTGGCAAACGGTGTGTTATCCCAGTGTCCGCCGAAGGCTCCCATTGCATCGCGACGGGCACTTTCCCCAATCACCACCACATAGGTGTGATACTTCGGCTTAACGGCCAGCACGTTCCAGGTGTCTTTCATATTGGAAAGCTCAGCCATGCGCGCCTGTTCGTCGAGAACCTCTTTATTATTTACAACGACGTCTTTAACGAAGCGGAAAACCGGATAGCCGATATTGATGAGCCTTAACTTACCGTCCCAGGGAATATTCTGGATGGGGGCGACAAACGCCACGGCAACGCTGAACACCAGACAGAGTATTTCGATCTTACCCCAGGATTTTTTCTCGCCCGACTGACGGCGGATGGCGATAACGCCCAACGCGAAGATAAAGATCCCGACCACGTAGCTGTACCACGGGAAGATCGTCAGGATCTCCGTTGACTCTTCCATATTGGTCGAGTGCAGCGCCAGCAGGGTATTAAAGTTTGGCGAGCCGTAAGCCTGACCAAACGGGAAATAGAGTGCAGCGACCAGCGAGCAGATCCCGATTAACGCTTTTTGCACGCGCGGTGCGGTTCGCCACAGCACATGCAGAACGCAGGTGAACGCCACCGCGTAGAGCAGACTAAAGGGATAACCCAGCGCAAAGTTAATCAGCAATGACTGCAAAAAGTAAAAACCCGTCCACGGGCTTAAGGCCCGGCTGCGGGTCACAACGGTATCTATCAGGGTTACATTCATAGGTCACTATCATGGATGAAAACGCCATGTGCTCACCCTGGCGTCAAGGGTCATAACCTGCCTGACAGTGCGTGGAGAGGGAATGAGGGTCCGCTTCAGCGAGCCGCAAATTGTGCAGGGCTGCAAGAAGATAGTGCGAGCGCTAAATAATATCAACAGTTGCTAAGCAGATGTTTTGCGAAGGGGATTGCAAATCCGTAAAAAAGATCGGGAATAAGGCGGCTGGAAGCCAGTTTACAGCGTGATTGTGACGGGAAAATGAAGCGGCGTACCGCAACGCCGCTTAGTGGGAGGGTTTGTCGTCCTGATGCGGTTTGTTGTTAAACATATCGCACAGCATGTTCAACAGCATTAAGCGCACTTTAAAGGGAGAGTGGGTAAACACGGTCATGCACCTCTTGAATTCGTTCATAAGACCTCCTGAGTTTTGATCCCTTCGATCCGTGAAGGGTGACTGCATTACATACAGATATAGCACAGGCTATATTGTATAGCTATGGCTATTTCGTTAATTTTTTGTGCTTGCGGAGCTATGGTTTACAATGTGCGCTCTCGAAACCGGGCGCTGGAAGCGTCACCCCACTGAGGAAGTACAATGAACCGTCGCGCAGGTCATCCGACAATCAGGAAAACGACGCAACTGGTGAATGTTGAAGAACATGTCGAAGGTTTTCGCCAGGTCCGTGAAGCGCACCGGCGTGAACTGATTGATGACTATGTTGAACTCATTTCCGATCTGATTCGTGAGGTTGGTGAAGCGCGCCAGGTCGATATGGCCGCCAGGCTGGGGGTTTCACAGCCAACTGTCGCTAAAATGTTAAAACGCCTGGCCTCCGTGGGCTTAATTGAAATGATCCCCTGGCGCGGTGTTTTTCTGACGCCGGAAGGGGAGAAACTCGCGCAGGAGAGCCGCGAGCGCCATCAGCTTGTCGAGAATTTTTTACTGGTGCTGGGCGTCAGCCCGGAGATTGCCCGTCGGGATGCGGAAGGAATGGAACACCACGTGAGCGAAGAGACGCTGGTGAAGTTTCGCGAATTTACCCTTAAATATGGTCCCTCCGCTGAATGAAAATCCCCGGACTGCAGGCCCTGGCACGCGATCGTTTCTTCCATCTTTTATTAATCATTGGCGCAGCGTTAAGCCTCTTTGTGCCGTTTGCGCCACGCGCCTGGCCCGCCGCAATTGACTGGCGCACCATCATTACCCTGAGCGGTTTGATGATGCTCACCAAAGGGGTCGAGCTGAGCGGCTATTTTGACGTTCTGGGCCGTAAAATGGTGCGCCGCTTTGCCACCGAGCGCAGGCTGTCCCTGTTTATGGTGTTCTCCGCCGCGGTGCTGTCGACGTTTCTGACCAACGATGTGGCGCTGTTTATCATCGTGCCCCTCACGCTCACGCTGCGTAAGCTTTGCGAGATCCCGGTCAGCCGCTTGATCATCTTTGAAGCGCTGGCCGTCAATGCGGGCTCGCTTCTGACGCCAATCGGCAACCCGCAAAATATCCTTCTGTGGGGACGGTCCGGTCTGTCGTTCGCCGCCTTTACCTGGCAGATGGCCCCTCTGGCGCTGGTGATGATGCTGTCGCTGATGGCGGTGTGCTGGTTTGCGTTTCCGGATAAAAAGCTGCAGTACCACAGCGGCACAACCGGCCCGCAGTGGCAGCCGCGCCTGGTGTGGAGCTGTCTCGGGTTATACATCGTCTTTCTGTTCGCGCTGGAGCTGAAGTATGAGCTGGCGGGCGTCCTGCTCGTTGCCGCGGGGTTTGTCGTCCTGGCGCGTCGCGTGCTGGTGAGCGTGGACTGGACGCTGCTGCTGGTCTTTATGGCGATGTTTATTGATGTGCATCTCCTTATCCAGCTTCCGGTGCTGCAGAACGTTCTGCACAGCGTCAGCACGCTGTCTCAGCCGGGACTGTGGCTGACGGCGATTGGCCTGTCGCAGTTTATCAGCAACGTGCCGTCCACCATTCTGCTGCTCAACTATGTTCCACCCGATACGCTTCTGGCCTGGGCGGTCAACATCGGCGGGTTTGGGCTGCTGCCCGGCTCGCTGGCAAACCTGATTGCGCTGCGTATGGCCAACGACCGTCGCATCTGGTGGCGTTTCCACGTCTGGTCGATTCCGATGCTGGTTTGGGCCGCGGCGATTGGTTTCGGAATATTCCTTCTCATATAGTGCGCAATTTGTCAGTTTTTCCTGGCAAACGTATAGCAACGTCCTAGCTTTAGTGAACGGCATAGTGTGATGCCGCTCACTGACAGGACCGTTGCTGAACTATGGCTGAAGATCAAAACCCGCCTGCAGACGAGCAGGACAAAAACAATAATGAGCGTAAGCGCCCGGGCAAGAAACCGTTAATTATCCTCGGCATTGTCGTGGTGGTAATGGTGGTCGTGGCGCTGGTCTGGTGGTTTTTAACCCGTAACGAAGAGACGACCGACGACGCCTTTACCGACGGCGACGTGGTGACGATTGCCCCCAAAACTGCGGGCTACGTTACCGAGCTGCGCGTGCGCGATAACCAGCGCGTGAAAAAGGGCGATCTGCTGGTGGTTATCGATCCGCGGGACACCACCGCGCAGCGCGATCAGGCTCAGGCCCAGCTTGGGCTGGCTATCGCGCAGCTGCACCAGGCCCAGGCGCAGCTGGCGCTCTCAAAAGTGCAGTATCCCGCCCAGCGTGACGAAGCCAAAGCGCAGGTGCTGAAAGCGCAGGCCGATCTGGCGAACGCGCAGGCGGAGTACCGTCGCCAGCGCGGTGTCGACCCGCGGGCAACCACGCAGCAAAGCATTGATTCCGCGAACGCTCAGCTGCGCAGCGCGCAGGCGGGGCTGGCCAGCGCCCAGGCGCAGCTGGAGGTGGCAGAGCAGGTCCAGCTGCAAATCCGCCAGCAGGAAACCAACGTTGAAGCGCGCGAGCGTCAGGTCGATCAGGCGAAAGCGCAGCTGGAAACGGCCAATCTGAACCTCTCTTACACTGAAGTCCGCGCCCCGTTCGACGGGTTTGTCACCAAACGCAACGTGCAGCCCGGCACGCTGGTGCAGGCGGGTACGGCGCTGTTCTCCCTGGTTTCGCCGAACGTGTGGGTGGTGGCGAACTTCAAAGAGTCCCAGCTTGAGCGCATGAAGCCCGGCGATAAGGTCACCGTGTCCGTCGACGCGTGGCCGGATATGGCGCTTGAGGGCCACGTTGACAGCATCCAGCAGGGCAGCGGCTCGCGCTTCTCCGCCTTCCCGGCAGAAAATGCCACCGGTAACTTCGTCAAAATTGTGCAGCGCGTGCCGGTCAAAATCGTGATTGATAAGGGGCTCGATCCGAACAAACCGCTGCCGCTGGGGCTGTCGGTTGCGCCGAAGGTGACGGTGGAATGACGGATCACAGCCACGACAGCTGGAAGCCCGCCAGCAATCCGTGGGCGGTGGCGATTGTTGTCACCCTGGCGGTGTTTATGGAAATTCTGGACACCACTATCGTCAACGTGGCGCTGCCCCACGTGGCGGGTTCGCTCTCGTCCAGCTATGACGAATCCACCTGGGTGTTAACCAGCTACCTGGTCGCGAACGGCATCGTGCTGCCCATCTCGGCGTTTCTGAGCCGCGTCTTCGGCCGCAAGCAGTTCTTCCTGATCTGCATCGTCATGTTCACCGTCTGCTCGTTCCTCTGCGGCATCGCCACCGAGCTGTGGCAGATCATCCTGTTCCGCGTGATGCAGGGCTTTTTTGGCGGCGGTCTACAGCCCACGCAGCAGTCGGTACTGCTCGACTACTTCAAGCCGGAGGACAGGGGCAAAGCCTTTGGGCTCTCGTCCATCGCGATTATCGTTGCACCGGTCCTCGGCCCGACGCTGGGGGGCTGGATCACCGACAACTACTCCTGGCGCTGGGTGTTCTTTATCAACATCCCGGTGGGGATTGTCACGGTGCTGGCGATCTACCAGCTGCTGGAAGATCCGCCGTGGGAGAGTAAGTCAAAAGAGAAGCTGACCATCGACTGGACGGGGATCGGCCTGATCGCCTTAGGGCTTGGCTGTCTGCAGGTGATGCTCGACCGGGGAGAAGATGAGGACTGGTTCTACTCGAACTTTATCCGCACCTTCGGCGTGTTGACGCTTGTCGGCATTATCGGCGCCATCTACTGGCTGGTATATGCCAGAAAGCCGGTGGTGGATCTGCACTGCATGAAGGATCGCAACTTTGCCATCTCCAGCCTGCTGATGGCGGGGATGGCGATGATTTTGTACGGCAGCTCGGTGGTGATCCCGCAGTTGGCGCAGCAGGACCTTGGCTACACCGCTACCTGGTCGGGGCTGGTGCTGTCGCCCGGCGCGGTGCTGATTGTGTTAACCATTCCGCTGGTGCTGAAGCTGATGCCGGTGGTGCAGACGCGCTGGATTATCGCCTTTGGCTTTACCTGCCTGGCGGTGTCGTTCTTCTGGTCGCGCACGCTCACCCCGGATATTGACTTCGAAACGCTGGTGTTGTTCCGCAGCGCCCAGTCGATTGGGCTGGGGTTCCTGTTTGTCCCGCTGACCACCATTGCGTTTATTTCTATCCCGAGGCGGCTGAACGCGGATGCCGCGGCGCTGTTCACCATGTTCCGTAACGTTGCGGGCTCGATTGGCATATCGCTCTCGACGGCGGCCATCACCGAACGCGCGCAGGCCCACAGCGCGCACCTTGCGTACCACGCCTCGCCGTTTAACGAGCAGTTCCAGCAGGCCATCCGCGAAAGCGCGCAGGCGATCCAGAACTTTACCACTCAGGTCGGTGACCCGACCGGCATCGCCACCGGCCGCATGTACCAGACCATGATTGAGCAGTCGCGCTTTTTGGCCTACATCGACGTCTTCACCATCCTGAGCGCCGTGGCCTTGTTACTGATTCCGTTTTGTTTGTTGCTCTCGCCGGTTAAGAGCGAGGGGAGTGCAGGAGCACACTGATGATACACAGACGTTTACACCCCCTGATGATAATGATGCTGCTGGCAGGTTGCGCCGTCGGGCCGGACTATCAGCCGCCCGCACCCCCTGCCGTCACGCACTGGAACGATAAGGGCGACAGCGGGGTAAAATCGCAGACGACCTCCGCCGCGACCAACCCGCGCTGGTGGAAAACCTTCGGTTCGCCGCAGCTCGACAGCCTGGTTGAACGTGCGATCGCCGGAAACCTAACGCTGCAGCAGACGGTGCTGCGCATCGCCGGAGCGCGAGAGCAGATTAACCAGGCGGGCGGGGCGTTTTACCCGTCGGTGAACGGCAATTTGCAGGCGACGCGCCAGCAGCTTGGGCTTGAAGGGGAGCTGAAATCTCACGGCGTGTACGACCAGCTTGATAATGTCGATCCTGAACTGCGGGGCGCGTTAGGGCCGCTGACGCAGCCGATTAACCTCTACCAGGGCAGCTTCGACGCCCAGTGGGAAATTGACCTGTGGGGTAAGGTGCGTCGTCAGGTGGAAGCCGCCGAAGCGCAGCAGAAAGCCGCCATTGAGCAGCGTAACGATGCGCTGGTGTCGCTGGAAGCCGAAGTGGCGCGCGCGTGGCTCCAGCTGCGCGGGGCGCAGAGCATTATCGCCACGCTGAACACCCAGATTAAAAGCGCGCAGCAGACGCTGGATCTGACGGAAAGCCGCCAGCGCGGCGGGCTGTCGCCACAGATGGACGTGGAAAACGCCCGGGCGCAGCTGGGCAACCTTGAAGCCCAGCTTCCGCAGTATCAGGCGCAGGAGCGGCAGGCGATGAACGGCCTGGCGATCCTGCTCGGCAAGCCGCCTGGGGCGCTGGATGCGGAATTGCAAAGCGTGCAGCCGATGCCGGCCCTGCCGGATATCGTGCAGACCGGCATTCCGTCCACGCTGGCGCGACGCCGTCCGGACGTGCGCGAAGCGGAGGCGAACCTTCACGCCGCCACGGCGCAAATCGGCGTCTCGGTGGCGGAGTTGTTCCCGAGCTTTACGCTCTCCGGGCAGTTTGGCCTGCGCAACAGCGAAACCAACTGGCTGACCGACTGGAGCAGCCACTTCTACAGCTTTGGCCCGCAGGTCTCTATTCCGATCTTCCAGGGCGGTCGGCTGGTCTCCAGCGTCAAGGTGGCGCGCGCGCAGCAGGGAGCGGCGGTGCTGGACTATCGCCAGACTGTGCTGACCGCGCTCGGGGATGTGGAAAACGCGCTGGTGAGCTATCGCACCGACCAGCAGCGTGAAGCGGGTCTCGCAAAAACGATCGACGCCCTGCAAAACGCTTTTGACCTGGCAAGCGACAGCTACCGCCAGGGGATCGCCAGCTTTATCGACGTTCTGGACGCGCAGCGGCAGCTCGCGCAGGCCCAGCAGCAGCGCGCACAGGCGCAGGTGCAGAGCGCGCTCGATCTGGTGGCGCTCTACAAGGCTCTCGGCGGCGGCTGGGAGCCGTATCAGCAGGTGCAGTTACCGGACTACAGCGTCTTTGGCGACGCCCCGCGCGGATAAATTCAGAGGATTGGGCAAGAAACGGACAGGAACGCCACATTCGCGATGGCTGAGGGGCGGGTATAACTATCGGGTACCCCTTAAACGACATGCGAGGATTATCTTATGCGTTATCAAAAACTGGGCAATACCGGTCTGTTCGTTTCTGAACTGTGCCTCGGCACCATGACCTTCGGCGGCGAGGGCGGCATGTGGGGCAAGATTGGCCAGCTCCAGCAAAGTGAAGCCGAGCAGCTGGTGGGCCGCGCGCTGGATGCCGGGATCAACTTTATCGACACCGCGGACGTTTACTCGGAAGGACGCTCGGAGGAGATCACCGGTCAGGCGCTGAAAAACCTGAAGATCCCTCGCGAGAACGTGGTGGTCGCCACGAAAGTGTTCGGCGAAACGGGAACGGCCGGGGTGAACTCGCGCGGCAGCTCGCGCTATCACATCATCAGCAGCGTGAAGGAGAGCCTGCGCCGCCTGCAGCTCGATCATATCGATCTCTACCAGCTGCACGGCTTCGACCCGGCCACGCCGATTGAAGAAATGCTCTACGCGCTGGATAACCTGGTGCAGCACGGCCACGTGCGCTATATCGGCGTCTCGAACTGGGCGGCGTGGCAGATTGCCAAAGCGCTGGGCATTTCCGAGCGACTTGGGCTGGCGCGCTTCGCATCCCTCCAGGCGTATTACACCATCGCCGGACGCGATCTTGAGCGCGAGCTGGTGCCGATGATGCAGAGCGAAGGCGTCGGGCTGATGGTCTGGAGCCCGCTGGCGGGCGGCCTGCTGAGCGGAAAATATGGGCGCGACGGGCAGAGCGAAGCCGGTGGTCGCCGTCTGGAGTTCGACTTCCCGCCGGTGAACAAAGATCGCGCCTTCGACTGCGTGGACGTAATGCGCACTATCGCCGAAAGCAAGGGTGTCTCCGTCGCGCAAATTGCGCTGGCGTGGCTGCTGCACCAGAAAGCGGTGACCAGCGTCATCATTGGCGCGAAACGCGTTGAACAGCTGGACGACAACATTGCCGCCACCGGGATCCGCCTGAGCGAAGACGAGCTTAAGCAGCTTGATGCGGTGAGCGCGCTGCCGCGCGAATACCCGGGCTGGATGCTGGAGCGGCAGGGAGAATATCGCCGCAATCAGCTCGCGCAACAATAACCTTCCTTGCCCCGGTAGTGCATCGCTAACCGGGGCTTTTTTTCCCGCATTGCTCACAAAAAACGATCCTCCTCTTTGATCCTCATTTCATCTTCGCCTATATGACTAGTCATGAAATTTTAAATGACTAGTCATATAGGGAGGAAACATGAACAATCAGCTGCCGGCCAATTTTTTATGGGGCAACTCGGTGTCAAGCATGCAGACGGAAGGGGCCTGGAACGAGGGTGGGAAGGGGATGTCGGTGTATGACATTCGCGAAGCCGGGGAGAACGTCTCCGACTGGAAAGTCGCGACCGACTCCTATCACCGCTACCGGGAAGATTTCGACCTGATGCAGGATCTGGGCATGAACTGCTACCGCTTCCAGATCTCCTGGAGCCGCGTCTGCCCGCAGGGCGACGGCGCGTTCAACGACGAAGGCATCGCGTTTTACGACCGTTTTATCGACGATCTGATCGCCCGCGGCATCGAGCCGATGGTCTGCCTGTACCACTTCGATATGCCGCTGGCGCTGGCGCAGGAGTACAACGGCTTTAATGATCGCCGGGTAATGGACGCCTTTATCCGCTACGGCAAAAAGATGATCGACTGCTTTGGCGACCGCGTGAAGTACTGGCTGACCTTCAACGAGCAGAACATCTTCCATATGCCGGAAGCGTTCCGTATTTCCGGCTATATGCACGGCGAGAAAACCCTGCGCGAGCTGTACGAGCTGCAGCACCATACGATGGTGGCGCACATGGCGCTGACCGAGTATCTGCACCAGACCAGACCGGGCCAGCTGATGGGCGGCATGCTGGCGCACCAGCTGATCTACCCGGCCACCTGCAAACCGCGCGATATCTTCTGCGCCCAGCAGTACGACGAGTTCCTCAACCAGAACCTGCTGCGCGTCTTCGCAGGGCAGGGCTACAGCCCGGCGGTGATGGCGGTGGTGGAGCAGGAGGGCTTTGGCGATATCTACCGCGCCGAGGATTTAGCGCTGCTGGCGCGGACTAAAAACGACTATATGGCCTTCAGCTACTACGCCAGCAAAACGCTGGACAGCGATGCGATCCCGGAAGGCACGCCGGTGAACTATTACCTGCTGCACGGCGAGAAAAACAACCCGTACCTGAAGGCCACCGAGTGGAACTGGCAGATCGATCCGCTGGGCTTTCGCACCATCATCACCCGCTACGCCAACGACTGGCGGATGCCGGTCTTCCCGATCGAAAACGGCATCGGAGTGATTGAGTCCTGGGACGGCGTCAATCCGATTGAGGACACCTACCGCATCGACTACCACCGGGCGCATATCAATGCCATGAAGGAGGCGATGTTCGAGGACGGGGCAGAGGTGATCGGCTACCTCGGCTGGGGGTTAATCGACATTCTCAGCTCCCAGGGCGACATGCGTAAGCGCTACGGCGTGGTCTATGTCAACCGTGAAAACCACGACCTGAAAGACCTGAAGCGCGTGCCGAAGAAGAGCTACGCGTGGTTAAAACAGGTTATCCATACCAACGGACGCGAGATGTAAGCCGTACGCTGCCGGGCCGTTTTTGTGACTGATTGATGGGAACTATCCGCTATGTCTGAAACAAAAATAACACCGCACATGCAGTCTTTTGTCGATAAGTTTGTTGAGTTCTCGGCGCGCCTGGCAAACCAGGTGCACCTTCGCTCCCTGCGCGACGCCTTCGCCACGGTGATGCCCATTTTCATCCTTGCCGGTCTGGCGGTACTGGTGAACAACGTGGTATTTCCGTGGATTTTTCACGGCGACACGCTCGCGCAGTTTAAGGTGTGGGGCGAGGCGATTATCAACGGCACGCTGAACATCGCCGCGCTGCTGCTGGCCCCGATGATTGCCTGGTCGCTGGCGCGCAACAAAGATTTCGACAATCCGGTCTCGGCAGTGGTTATCGCCGTCAGCAGCTTCATCATCATGATGCCGATGCGCCTGCAGATTACGCCCGTCGGCAGCGACGCCGCGGTGAACGTCACCCAGGTGCTGACGTTCGCCAATATTGGCTCAACCGGGATTTTCGCCGGGGTGCTGATCGGGCTGCTCTCAACGGAAGTGTTTATCGCCATTTCGCGGCTGAAGGCGCTGCACATTTCCCTCGGGGAAAACGTGCCTCCGGCGGTGAGCAAATCCTTTACCGCGCTGATCCCGACCATCCTCACGCTCTCCCTGTTCGCGGTGCTGGCGGCGATACTGGCAAACGTGCTGCACACGGACCTGATCCATCTTATTACCACCTTTATCCAGCAGCCGCTGCGGCTGATCAACACCAGTCTGCCGGGGACGATTTTCATCTACAGCTTCGGTAACTTCCTGTTCACGCTGGGTATTCATCAGTCTGTCGTCAACAGCGTGGTGCTGGAGCCGTTCCTGCTGATCAACACCAACGAGAACATGCTGGCCTTCGCCAACGGTCAGCCCATCCCGCATATCATCAACAACATCTTCGTGCCGACGTTTGGCATGGTGGGCGGCACGGGCAGCACGATCTCGCTGCTGATTGCCATCTTTATCTTCTCCAGACAAAAATCGGCGAAGCAGGTGGCGCGTCTGTCGCTGGCGCCCGGTTTATTCAACATCAACGAGCCGGTGATTTTCGGCCTGCCGATCGTGTTTAACCTGCCGCTGATGATCCCGTTCGTGCTGCTGCCCGCCATCGGCATTTACTTCGCCTGGCTCTGTACCACGCTGGGGTTAATGTCGCGCTGCGTGGTGATGATCCCGTGGACCACGCCGCCCATTCTCAGCGCCTGGCTTGCCACGGCGGGGGACTGGCGGGCGGTGGTGGTGCAGTTGGCAATCATCGTATTTGGTGTATTCTTCTACCTGCCTTTCCTCAAGATTGCCGAGAGAGTGGCGTTGAAAAACAGCGGGATAGAAAACTAACTGAAAGGAAGGACGATGGCGGCGAAGTACATCACCATAGCGCGGGAAATTAAGAAACGCATTATCAGCCAGCAGTACGCCGCCAATGAACCGCTGCCGGACCAGTTTGCGCTGGCGGCGGAGTTCAGCACCAGCCGGATGACCATTCAGCAGGCGATGCGCCAGCTGATCGTCGAAGGTCTGGTCTATACCCGCCAGGGGCAGGGCACGTTCATCCGTAAAAACTTCCTTCAGCTCTCGCAGTGGGATCTCTCCGGCAGCGACTACTTTGGCGCGACCAAAACCTGGGAACATCTGGGCAAGGTGACCAGCCGGGTGGTGCATTTCGAGCTGCGCTTCCCGAACGAAAAAGAGCAGGCGTCGCTGATGATTAACGCCGATGCGCCGATCTATGACTTCATTCGACTCCGCCTGCTGAACGGCGAACCGATGTCGCTGGATTCCACGGTGATGCCGATGAATCTGGTGCCGGGCCTGACGAAAAACCATCTTGAAGGTTCGGTGTTTCAGTACGTGCAGGAGACGCTGGGGCTGAAAATTATGGGGTCGTATCGGGTGGTGCGGGCGCTTAAGCCCAACGCGCTGGACAGGGAGCATCTGGTCTGCGAGCAGACCGATCCCGTCCTTGAAGTGGAGCAGGTGATTTATCTGGAGGACGGCACGCCGCTGGAGTATGCCCACTGCCACTATCGGTACGACCACGGCGGGATCGTGATCGTGAATAACGGATAAAAAAAAGCGGGCAACGAGGCCCGCTTTTTTAATGCTTCGCTATCAGTTCAAACGCACCGGCATACCGGAGCGGTTCTGCACGGCCTGGTCAACAATCGCCGTTTCTACGTCTGGCTGAGAAGTCACCGCCTGCACCGCGCTGTTCAGCGTAACAGGGACGATTTCGTTGTTGTTGATCTGGTCTTCGCTGGTGGACAGCGGGTTGTGCACTTCGATGTAGCGGCTGCCGTCTGGCTCAGAGGTCGCTTTCACCGGTTCGTTGATGAACTGCACGCGCGTACCGACCGGCACGTTTTCGAACAGGAATTTGATGTCGTCGTTACGCAGGCGCACGCAGCCGTGGCTTACGCGCAGGCCGATACCGAAGTTGGCGTTGGTACCGTGGATAGCGTACAGGCGGCCAATGTACAGCGCGTACAGACCCATTGGGTTATCCGGGCCTGCCGGTACAACGGCTGGCAGCGGTTCGCCCGCAGCGATGTATTCCGCGTGCATTTTGGCAGTCGGCGTCCAGGTTGGGCCCGCTTTCTTACGCTCAACTTTAGTGGTCCAGTTCATTGGGGTGTCTTTACCCAGCTGGCCGATACCGATTGGCAGCACGATAACGGTGTTGGTGCCTTTCGGGTAGTAATACAGACGCATTTCGGCGCTGTTAATCACGATACCTTCATGAACGGTATCCGGCAGGATCAGCTGCTGAGGAATATTCAGCACGGTACCCGCTTTCGGCAGATACGGGTCAACGCCCGGGTTCGCTTCCAGCATGTTAGACAGGCCCAGCTGGTACTGCGCAGCGAAATACTCCAGCGGCTGAGAGTTACCTTCTGGTACCGTCACAACCTGGTTCTGGCCTACCAGACGGCTACCGTCTGTTGGCAGGGGATACGTCACCGCAGACGCGGTCTTACAAAAACCTACTACGGCTAACGCCGCCGCTAAAAGCGTTGTTAATTTCATGTTCATGTTGTGCGAGGTATCTAAGCCATTCTGGCGATGAGTTGATAAGTCTGAATCTGTGATGGGAGCGCATTATATGTGCATTCCCGCTCACTGGGAATTCAGATGTGTACGAAATCACATTTTTTTCGATTTTGTTAAAGTTTAGTGGATTGCCGCAACACGGGATCTCAATTCGGAATTGTGGCATAATGCCGTGTTTATCACACTTTTCGCAGGAATCTCCCCGTGTTAGTTACCAGCAACGTCACTATGCAGTTTGGCAGTAAGCCGCTGTTCGAAAACATTTCCGTCAAATTTGGCGGCGGCAACCGTTACGGCCTGATTGGTGCCAACGGTAGCGGAAAATCCACCTTTATGAAGATCCTCGGCGGTGACCTGGAGCCGACGCTCGGCAACGTATCGCTCGACCCTAACGAGCGTATCGGTAAGCTGCGTCAGGATCAGTTCGCCTTCGAAGAGTTCACCGTGCTCGACACCGTGATCATGGGGCATGGGGAACTGTGGGAAGTGAAGCAGGAGCGCGATCGCATCTACGCGCTGGCCGAAATGAGCGAAGAAGATGGCTATAAAGTGGCCGATCTGGAAACGCAGTACGGTGAGATGGACGGTTACTCTGCAGAAGCGCGCGCGGGCGAGCTGCTGCTGGGCGTAGGCATTCCGGTTGAACAACATTACGGCCCGATGAGCGAAGTGGCGCCAGGCTGGAAGCTGCGCGTGCTGCTGGCACAGGCGCTGTTCTCTAACCCGGACATCCTGCTGCTCGACGAACCGACGAACAACCTGGACATCGACACCATCCGCTGGCTGGAGCAGACGCTGAACGATCGCGACAGCACCATGATCATCATTTCGCACGACCGTCACTTCCTGAACATGGTCTGTACGCACATGGCGGATCTGGACTACGGCGAGCTGCGCGTTTACCCGGGCAACTATGACGAGTACATGACGGCGGCCACCCAGGCGCGTGAACGTCTGCTGGCGGATAACGCCAAGAAGAAAGCGCAGATTGCTGACCTGCAGTCCTTCGTCAGCCGCTTTAGCGCCAACGCCTCTAAGTCGCGTCAGGCAACCTCGCGCGCGCGTCAGATTGATAAAATCAAGCTGGAAGAGGTTAAAGCCTCCAGCCGTCAGAACCCGTTCATCCGCTTCGAGCAGGACAAGAAGCTGTTCCGTAACGCGCTGGAAGTGGAAGCCCTTACCAAAGGCTTCGATGAAGGCCCGCTGTTTAAAAACTTCAACCTGCTGCTGGAAGTGGGCGAGAAGATTGCCATCCTCGGTGCCAACGGCGTGGGTAAATCCACCATGCTGAAAACCCTGGTCGGCGAACTGCAGCCGGACAACGGCACCGTGAAGTGGTCTGAAAACGCGCAGATTGGCTACTACGCGCAGGACCATGAATACGAGTTCGAAAATGACCTGACCGTCTTTGACTGGATGAGCCAGTGGAAGCAGGAAGGCGACGACGAGCAGGCGGTACGCAGCATTCTGGGTCGTCTGCTGTTCAGCCAGGACGACATCAAAAAGCCGGCTAAGGTTCTCTCCGGTGGTGAGAAGGGCCGCATGCTGTTCGGCAAGCTGATGATGGAAAAACCAAACATCCTGGTGATGGACGAACCGACTAACCACCTGGACATGGAATCCATCGAATCTCTGAACATGGCGCTGGAGATGTATCAGGGTACCCTGATCTTCGTCTCTCACGACCGTGAGTTCGTCAGCTCGCTGGCGACCCGCGTGATCGAAATTACGCCAGAGCGCGTGGTGGACTTCACCGGTAACTATGAAGATTACCTGCGCAGTAAAGGTATCGACGGCTAATTTCCCGTCGTCTTTCACGCTGCAGATGCGTTGGCTTCACCTGTTCACCCCGGTCACTTACTTATATAAGCTCCCGGGGATTCACAGGTTTGCCGCCTTCCTGCAGCGCGAAATACTTAGGGAAAGGGGGCGTGCCTTTATTCCCTCTCCCTGGGGGAGAGGGTCAGGGTGAGGGCATCAGGCCGCACTAGACCACCCACTCGCCCCCTTCAACCCCGTTCACCAGCAGCGTACGTTTTTCCCCTGCAGGCAGCGACACCTTAAGCGATTTCCACGCCGGACGATAATCCCCGCGCGCGTTAACCTTCAGGTTGATGGTTGCGCCGTCGCACACCATTTCCCACTCCACCCACAGCGCATTGCCGTTCTGGTAGCCCCAGCTTTCGCCGTCGTCTTCAAACAGCATTCCGGAGGTTGTCCCGACGCCTTTTACCGGGAACAGCTTCAGTTCGCGTGCAGTATCTTTTTCGGCATTCACATGCGTGATGCGCTCGCTCAGCGGCAGACCGGCTCCCGCACGAACCAGCAGCGGCAGTTTTTCCAGCGGCGCGTCGAGGACGATTGACTGGCCGCCCGCATACCACGCGTGGGTGTAAAAATCATACCAGCCGGTGGCGTTATCCGGCAGCCAGACGCGTCGCTCGCGCTGCCCGGCTTCGACGACGCTGGCCACCAGCAGGTCGCGGCCCAGCAGGAAGTCATCGCACTCCTCAAACGTCTGCGCATCATGCTCGTGGTCGAGGAAGGTCGGGCGTAGCATCGGCTCGTCGTCGGCATGCGCCTGCCAGAGCAGGGTATAAAGGTACGGCAGCAGGCGGTAGCGCAGCTCAACCGCGCCGCGAATGGCTGGCGTGACGCCCGGGTACATCCACGGCTCGTTCACGGTGTGGTCATCGTTCCACGAGTGAATGGTAAAGCGCGGGTGCATCACGCCGTTCTGCACCCAGCGTACGAACAGCTCGGCGTCAGGCTTGTCGCCGGAGAAACCGCCGACGTCGTGGCCGACGTTGAACAGGCCGGACAGGCTCATGCCCAGCCCCATGCGGATGTTATAGCGCAGGGTGTCCCAGCTGGTGCGGTTGTCGCCGCTCCAGGTCTGAACGTAGCGCTGCATCCCGGCGCAGCCGGAGCGGGAGATGAGATACGGACGTTTTTCCGGCGCGAAACGCTGCTGCGCTTCCAGCGAGGCGCGCATCATCAGCAGCGGCATCACCGGGCGAATGTGCTTGATGGCGATCTCCTTGCCGAAGCCAAAGCAGCGCGCTTCTCCGTCCCACACTTCATATTCGTTGTTGTCGTTCCAGGTAGAGTCGATGCCCATCTCCAGCAGCTGCGTGGTCACGCCGTTCTGCCACCACTGCACCGTCTGCGGGTTGGTAAAGTCGAGGTGCGAGCCTTCGTCATCCCAGAAGCTGGAACGTTCCGGTGCATCGGTTTCTGAATCGCGAATGAACAGGCCGCTCTCCGCCACTTCGTTATAGCGCGGATGGTCCTGCAGCAGGCACGGCTTGATGTTTGCCGCCAGCTTCAGCCCCGCGTCGTGGAACGCCTGACTCATCACCTTCGGCTGCGGCACCTTGTCATAGTTCCAGTTAAAGACGTAGCGCTTGCCATTGATAGAGGTATAGCCGGAGGAGAGCTGGAACGAGTCGCACGGGATGGCGTGCTCTTCGCACAGGCGGATGAAGTTCATCAGTTGGTTCTGGGCGTCCGGCGCGTCGGTGTAGTGCATGGTCGAGCCGCTGTAGCCCAGGCTCCATTTCGGTCCGAACAGCGTTTTCCCGGTCAGGCGCACGAAGGCTTTGGTGACGTCCAGCACGCGCGTGCCGGTAAAGATGTAGTAATCGATATCGCCCGCTTCCGCCTGCCAGCGGCGATAGGCGGTGTGGTAGTTGTCGATTTCGTTACCCAGATCCAGCCAGCAGCTGCTCAGGTTGTCGTAGAACAGGCCGTAGCTGACGTCGTCGCGGCGGGCGATAGTGAACGGAATATGCTTGTAGAGCGGATCGGTGCTTGCCGCGTTGTACCCCATGGCGTCGAGGTTGCGCATCTCATAGCGCTTGCCGTTGCGCTGCAGATCGCCCGCTTTTTCGCCCAGGCCATAGAAACGTTCGTCCTTGCGGCGGCTGAGGTAGTGCGCCACGCCGTCGCCGTGGGCGTTCAGCAGGTAGGCGCTGGTTGGACGGTCGTTGACCAGCGGCTGCCACTCGCCAGCCTCATTGCGGTAGTGCCACTCCAGCCACAGCGGCTGGTGGACCGTCACGCGCAGCTGTTCGGTTGCCACGGTGAGCGTCTCATCCTGCTGCGTCAGGGTCCAGGCCGGGCAGGAGAAGCCGCTTATATCGTCACGACGGCGGCCTTCCCACGGCACGTCTTTTTCCGGCGCGATGCTCCAGGTGCGGTCCAGCGCCAGCTCGCCTTTGCGTTTGATCAGCACGCGGAACAGGTTCTCTTCCAGCACATACAGGCACAGGCGGTGCTGGTTATCGACCAGCAGTTCCAGATGGTTTGCCGACTGCGTATCAAGGGTCCAGTTTTTCAGGGTTTTCATATGCAATACATCCACTATCAGGCGCGCTTGGCGCGACGTTCAGCAATAAATGCTACCAGGAAGAGAGCGCCAATCAGGTCAAAGAAGCCCATGGCAATAAAGAGCGGGTTAAAGCCGATTTTGTCGGCGGTCACACCGATTAACAGCGAGAACAGGAAGCTGGCGATCCACGCCGCAGAGCCGCGCATGCCGTTTACGGTCGCCATCTGGCCTTTGTCGAACGACTCAACGACCAGGGCGCTCAGCATGCAGGAGATAATCTGGTGCCCGAAGCCGCCGATGGAGATCAGCACGATAGTGATATACGGGTCGCGGGTAATGGCCACGATGCCCAGCGAGATCATCAGGAACGCGCCCGTCACGGAGCTGGCAACGACCGAGTTAACGCGCGAGCAGCCGAACAGACGGGTGTACAGACGCGTCAGGTAGCCACTCGCCACGCTGCCGAGGTCGGCGGCGAGGAACGGCAGCCAGGCAAACATCGCAATCTGCTTCAGGTCCATGCCGTGCTCTTTGGCGAGGTACAGCGGCACCCAGAAGCTCAGCACCGCCCAGGCCGGTTCCGCCATAAAGGCCGGGATGGCGATCCCGTAGAAGCGTTTGTTTTTCGAGACGGTTTTCAGCGCGGTCAGGAAGGGCAGTTTCACCGCAGGCGGTTCGTTATCCTGCTTGATGAACGCCAGTTCGTCCTTGCTCAGGTTCGGGTGCTGCTCCGGGTTGTGGTAGAACGCCCACCAGAGGATCACCCACAGCAGCGCCAGCACGCCGGTAAACATAAACGCGCCCTGCCAGCCGAACGATGCGTGAGCAAAGTAGATGATAGGCGGAGCCAGCATTGCGCCGATGGAGAAGCCCACGCCAGCCCAGCCGGCGGCAACGGGTCGCTCTGATTTCGGGAACCATTCGCCGATGGTTTTGGCGTTCGCCGGGGTAGCGGCGGCCTCAGAGGCACCCATAAAGAAGCGCAGAATAGCGAGGTGCAGCCAGCTTCCGGCGCCCGCATGGAAGATACACATCAGCGCCCAGATCCCGGCGCAGACCATAAAGCCAATCTTCAGGCCGATGACGTCAATCAGCCAGCCGCACAGGGGCTGGAAAATGGTATAGGCGATCTGGAACGCGCCGACGATCCAGGAGTATTGCTCGGTGGTGATCCCGAGGCTCTCTTTCAGTTCCGGGGCGAGGATCCCGAGCGAATTTCGGGTGATGTAGTTAACGGTGACGCCAAGTAAGAACAGCACCAGCACGTACCAGCGCAGGTTCTTGATGACGCGACGGGTTTTGCTTGTCGCTACGGTGTTATTGATGTCCTGACTCATTTTACTCTCCACAAGACGGACGGTAAGGGAACGGAGGTTCAGGTGTCACACGGATTTTTATGCCTTTGATTTCTATCCGTTTAAACTACTTAAGTTGGTATACAACTAGTATGGAAGTTGTGTGACAAGTTCACCTTAAGGAAGAAAATGAGTGGGCAAAAGTGGATTTTGTGCAAAATTTCTCATAACTGACGTAAACCCTCTGGCATGATGGCTTTTATGTCAGCTATTACCTGACCAATACGCTATGAAAATTTTTTCATTTCGCAAATGGAGCCAGATCACAAAATGGACAAAAGGCTAAAAATCACCGAAATCGCGGCCCGGACGCAGCTCTCGATCAGCACCGTATCGCGGGTGCTGGCGGGAAAAGCGAATACCAGTGAAAAAGCGCGCGCGAAGGTGCTGGCGTGCGCGCGGGAGCTGGGGGTGATGGACGGCATGGCGGCAGGGCGTCTGCTGCTTAATAGCCTGGTGGTTTTTGCCCCGCAGCGGGCGTTTGACGAGCGGTCCGACATCTTTTACTACCGCGTAATCCAGAGCGTGAGTAAAGGCCTGGCGTCCCACGATGTGCGCCTTCGCTACTGCGCGCTGGAGGAGAACGACAGCGACGCCCAGCTGTTTCTGGCGCGCATGAACGAAGCGGACACTCAGGCGGCAATCCTTCTTGGCATCGACGATCCCCATATCCACGATCTGGCGGTGGACGTGGGTAAACCCTGCATGCTGATTAACTGCCGCGACCGGCACATGCGTCTGCCTGCCGTCGCGCCGGACCATCGCGCCATCGGCGAGCGGGCGGCGGAGTACCTGTTCGAGATGGGGCACCGTGAGGTGATGAACGTGCTGTGCCTGCGTCGCTACACCATGGAGCTGCGCCTGTCGGGGATCCGCGACGCGTGGCAGTCTCACAACCTGAAATTCAACGATAGACGCGATCTGCTGGTGGTGCCCAGCTTCAGCGCGCGCGAAACGGAACAGATGGTCAGCAGCTGGCTCAGTGAAGTGCAGGGGAAGGATTTACCTACCGCGTTCCTGGTCGGCGGCGACTTTATGGCGGCGGGCACCATTAGCGCATTACAAAACCACGGCCTGCGCGTGCCGCAGGACGTGTCGGTGATGAGCATTGATGGCTTTAACCTGGCGGCGATTCAGGATGTTCCATTAACGGCGGTGCACGTTCCGCGCGATGAGCTGGGAACCGAAGCGGTATATATGCTCCAGCAGCGGCTGATGCGCCCGGACGCGCCGGTCGGGACGTTACTGCTTAACGGCACGCTGGCCGTGCGGGAATCGGTACGGCGGATACGTCAGGGAAAACGACGCACCGCCGTGGAGCGGGAAGGGCTGTACGACAGTTAAACCATGCCCAGCGCGCGCTTGCCGTGGATGTTGAGATCGTTCACGGTAAAGCGGTCCTGCCAGCTTTTTTCATAATCCTCGCGCGGGAAGTCTCCCGGCGACGCGCCGGTTTCCAGCGCTTCCTTGACCTTCTTAGCGTAGGCGAGGTTTTTCTCGCACATCGGCGCGGCAGGGATATACATCACGTTGCCCCAGCCCTGCTGATTTTCCACCGGCGCCACGGAGTGGATCACATCGCAGTGCCACCACACGGAATCACCCGCCTCCAGCGCAGGAATGCTGGTCAGCGCCTCGATAAGCAGCGGGTGCCACTTCTCGGAAACCGGCAGCACGCGCCCAGGCGCCACGCCGCACAGCTCGTCCTCCGGCACGTCGTCCAGCAGCGGACGCAGCAGAATATACGCCATTGCTTCCGGGATCGGCACCACGTGCAGCAGCCCCTGGCCGGGGATCATGTCCGATAACGCCGTCCAGCCCTGGAAGGTGCGGAACACCGAGCATTTGGTGGTGTTATCGACGGTGTACTCTTCCACTTCGGTACGGTGCGCGGCGTTCCACGGATCGTACTTGTCGACATTGCCGTCAAACACGCGGGCAAAGACCTGCTGATAGGCTGGCAGCAGCCAGCGCTCCAGCGCGCCGGAGTCGGTATGCGCCCCAAGCCCTTTCGAGGTCGTTCCCGGCGGGCGGCGGCGGATACGGTCCGGGTAAATCACGCTCACGTCCGGGTTGAACCACTGCTTGCCGTTGCTCTCGAATGTCCATAAACGGTTCAGGAACGACTGCACCTGCGCCATCTCTTCGCTCTGGCGCGCCTGCATTTGCGCCTGAGACCAGTAAATCGGGTAAATCTCCGGACGAGAGGCCGTCAGGGTGCCGAAGAAGTTATCGCCCGGGCCTTTGTAGACCTCATCAAACTTATTCAGATCGAGGTAGTCGAGCATCGACTGATCCCACGCCAGCGCCTGCTCGCGCGGGAAATGACCTTTAATCACCGCGCAGCCGCGGCGTTTAACGGCCTCGCGCTGTGCGTCGGTAATCGTGCCGTTTTTCACATCCGCAAACGGAATCACCGGCCAGACGGATTCGCCTTTGTTCTTAAGCGCGTTGATTTCCGCCACGCGGGTGGCAATTTTGTCGCTGAGCTTATTAAACACCGCCTGCACGTCGCCGATCTGCGCGCGCAGCTCACGTTTTAACTGACGGATTGCCGCTTTGTGGTCCGCTGGTAAGGTTTCACTGGTAAAGGTCATAACTGCCTCGCATCTTTCATTCGAAAGTAAAAATGTCTACAAGTGATACTTTAAGTTAAAAATAAGTTAATGCAAGTTTAAAAACTTGACGCAAGCCACAGGTCGGAAAAAGAGTGAGAGGCCGGAGCGACGCTCCGGCGAGGAAAGGATCAGAGATCGAACGGGGAATGGTTGTCGAGCACGGCCTGAATGACGTTCAGCGCGCCCTGATGGTTGTTGTCGTCTGTGCCGTAGCGGCTGATTTCTTTGATGCTCTCTGCCGCGTTGCCCATCGCAAAGGAATATTTCACCAGCTTCAGCATCTCGGCATCGTTGCCGCTGTCCCCAATGGCCACGCACTCCTGCGGGGAGATTTTCCAGCGTTTCAGCAGACGACTGATGCCGTTGGCCTTGTGCAGGCCGGGGATAATCAAATCCACAAAACCAAAGCCGCTGGTGACCGGCTTCATAATGCCGTCCAGGGAGACGTGCAGTTTATCCACCAGATTAGGGATATCGCTGTCCGGCAGGTTCAGGGAGAATTTAAACAGTACGTCGTCAATTTCGCGGTAATCGCTGATGCGCTTTAAGCGGTGATAGTGCTTTGACATCAGCGCCACGAACGCGTCCGGGGCTTTATCGCTCACGTACGCGCTCTCCAGCCCGCAGGCCACAAAGTTCAGCCCTTTATCTTTCAGCAGCTCGCCAATCACGATTTGCGATTCATGCCGCGTCAGCTCGCCGTGGAAAATCTGTTCGCCGCGATCGAACACCAGCGCGCCGTTTTCCGCGACGAAGGAGATCCGATCTGTGAGCTCCGGAAAGAAGGAGATGAGCTGGTAATACTGATTGCCGCTGGCGACAACGAATTCAATGTCGCGGGCTTTAAGCTGTTCAAACTGTGCCTGGAAGCGGTCACGATCGTACTGCTTGGCATCATCAAGGAAAGTTCCGTCCATATCGGTGACGATAACTTTAACGGTCATACTGTGCTCCTGGGTCACTGCGTTTTGAAACATTCTAATAACAAGGTGACGGGGAGCACAAATTTAATTTCATTCGAAAGTAAAAGCAAAACGGCAACCGAGGTTGCCGTTTTTAGTGTTTTCTCCCTCTCCCCGTAGGAGAGGGCCGGGGTGAGGGCATCAGCGTGCGCATATCCCCTCACCATCAAGAGTGATGGGATATGCCGTTACAGCGTATGCTCAGTACGGGCGATAATATCGTCCTGCGCATCCGGCGACAGGGCGGTGAAGAACGCCGAGTAGCCCGCGACGCGCACCACGAGATCGCGATACTGGTCAGGATGTTTCTTCGCTTCCAGCAGCGTTTCGCGCGAGACGATGTTGTACTGAATATGCCAGCCCTTATGCACCTCGAAGAAGGTGCGCAGCAGCACCATCAGCTTCTGGCGATCGCTGTCGTTTTCCAGCGTCGACGGGTTCAGCTTCTGGTTAAGCAGCACGCCGCCGAGAATCGCTTCCGTCGGCAGTTTACCCACCGAGCCAATTACCGCCGTCGGGCCGAGGTGGTCCGTACCGGAAGCCGGGCTTGCTCCTTCCGCCAGCGGGGTGTGCGCCTTACGCCCGTCCGGCGTGGCCATCGTTGCCGCGCCAAACGGCACGTTTGCGGAGATGGAAGAGGTGCCCGCGTAGTAGTTACCGCCAATCGGGCCGCGGCCGTGGCGCGGGTTGTGGTACTGCTTAAGCTCTTCGATGTAGGTCTGATAGGCGCGCGTCAGCAGCATGTCCACGCTGTCGTCGTCGTTGCCGTACTTCGGCGCGCCGTTGATCAGGCGCTGACGCAGCTGCTCGTGGGTCAGCCCGTCGAAGTCATCCGCCAGCGCCGCCGCCAGCTGCTGCTGACCAATAGTGCCCTGTTCGAACACCAGCTTCTTCACCGCCGCCAGGCTGTTGCCGAGGTTGGCGATGCCCACCTGCAGGCCGGAGACCCAGTCGTACTTCGCGCCGCCCTGCTTGATGCTTTTCGCGCGTTCGATGCAGTCGTCCACCAGCGCCGAGCAGAGAATGTCGTGGACGTTCTCTTCCAGCATGGTGTCCACCACGTACTCAATCTCGATGGACTTGCGGGTGTAGTAGCGGATCTGGCTATCCCACGCCGCCATCACTTCGTCGAAGTTGTCGAAGTTACCGGCAGAGAGCGCTTTCTCCTGCGGCAGGAACACCTTGCCGCTGGTGGCGTCGCGGCCGCCTTCCAGCGCGGCCAGCATCACGCGGGCGAAGTTGATAAAGCTCATGCCGGTGCAGCGGTAGCCCCACTTGCCGCCCACCGCGGTTTCGATGCAGCCGATGGCCGCGTAGTCGTAGGCGTCGTTTCGTTCAACGCCGAGCTTGATGAATTCCGGAATGACGATTTCATCGTTGTTGAACGCGGGCATCCCGAAGCCGCAGCGGATCACCTGCACGCAGGCGTCGAGGAAGTCGTTGCTCATGCCCGCGTGGTAGCGCACGCTCAGGTTCGGCTGGGTGGAGCGCAGGCGACCGCAGGATTCCAGAATCGCGTAGGAGAGCGGGTTCACCGCGTCCATCGGCTCGCCGTTGACCAGCTTCTGGCCGCCGATGGTGACGTTCTGGTACAGCGGGCTGCCGGCGGAAGCTTTCGAGTGCGAGCCGGAGCGGATTTTGTTCACTTCCAGCAGCTTCAGCCAGCAGCTGTGCAGCAGCTCGATAGCGTGCTCGCGGTCCAGGCTCTGGTTCAGCTCCACGTCGCGGCGGTAGTACGGATACAGGTACTGGTCCATACGCGCGAAGGAGACGGAGTGGCCGTTGGACTCAATCTGCAGGATCAGCTGGATGAAGTAGCACAGCTGCAGCGCCTGCCAGAAGGTTTTTGGCGGCTCGTGGGCAATCACGTCGCAGTTCTCCGCCATCGCCAGCAGCTCGTCGCGGCGGCTTTCGCGGGTTTCCGTAGATGCCATCTCGCGCGCCAGATCGGCGAAGCGTTTGATGTGCAGGCTCACCGCTTCCAGCACGATATCAATTGCCTTCAGGAACTGATCGCCGTGCAGGTCTTCCAGCACCGTCAGGTTAATGCGCGAGCGGCATTCGGCCACTTTGGCGCGCAGGCCGTCGAGGCCTTTCTCCAGCACCAGCGGGAAGTTCACCGCCAGGTGCGCGTCGCCGGAGGTCATGTTGCCTTCGGCTTTGATAATGCCGGTTTCCAGCAGGCCTTTCTGCTCGTCGGTGAACATGCCGTAGCAGCGGTCCTGCACCGTCTGGCCGCGCCACCACGGGCAGATGTCGTGCAGCACGCGCTTGTTCTCTTCGCTCACCGCAAAGCCCGCGCCCGGGCGGTCCGCCAGATCGTCGATCTCTTTCTCAATCCAGGAGACGGTGTATTCCGGGAAAATCGGCGCGGCGCGCACTTCGCTTGCCTGGTTACCGATAATTAGCTCGTCGTGTTTGATCCAGATGGTGCGTTCCGCCAGGTGGTGCGCCAGCGCCAGAGCGCGGCGTACCGGGATCGGCTTGTCCATGTGCTGCTGGTACATTTCGGTGTAATGCTGCGCGCGCTCGGTACAGACCGGCGGCTTAACGATATGCACCAGCGCCGTTTTGTGCGCCTTAATGCGCTCGCTGAGGGTGTTGAGATTCAGGGTGGTCATAGGTTTATCCTCGTAAGGTCGCGGTTAACCCTTTCTGGCAGGCGTACTGCTGCGCGAAGTCCAGCAGGGCAGGGTTATCCAGCGGTTTGTCAGGGGCAGAGTAGGGTTGGCCGAGCAGGGTGTATTTGTTCATGCCCAGCGTGTGATACGGCAGAAAATGAATATCGTCGACGCCGAGCTCGTCGGCAGCGAAGTTGGTAATGGCGGTAACAGACGCTTCGTCAGCGTTAAAGCCCTGGATCAGCGGCACGCGAATGGTGATTTTTTTCCCGGCGGCGGCAAGGCGCTTCAGGTTGTCCAGGATTCGCTTAGCCGAACCGTCCGTCCACCGCTTAAATACCTCACCGTCAACATGCTTCAGGTCGGCGAGGAACAGATCGACGTAGGGTAATGACGGCTCGATGTAATGCCACGGCACGTGGAGGCAGGTTTCCACGGCAGTGTGGATCCCCTGTTCGTGGCTGGCTTTAAACAGGGCCTGTGCCAGCTCGGGGTTCATAAACGGCTCGCCGCCGGACAGGGTGATCCCGCCGCCGCTGCGGTCGTAAAAGGGCTTGTCGCGCAGTACGGTCGCCATGATCTCCGCGACCTGCTGTTCTTCACCGCAGACGGTCAGCGCCTGCGTCGGGCAGCAGTTAGTAATGGCGTTGAGCGCGGCTTCATCAAGCTTCTCGCGGTGGATAACCAGGCCATTCAGCGCGCGTTCGATGCAGCCCGGCGCCGCCTGCTGGCACAGGTCGCAGCCGTCCAGGCACAGGCGCGCGTCAAACAGCACGTCCCGGCTGCGGGAGCGGCTTTCCGGGTTCTGACACCAGCGACAGCCCAGCGAGCAGCCTTTCAGGAACACCACGGTTCGAATACCGGGGCCGTCGTGGGTAGAGTAACGCTGAATATTGAAGATCATGATTTCGCCTCTCGTATTGCATATGAATATTAAATTACTTTCGAATGAAAGTTATCTTGATGCAGGTCAACTCTTGAGCAGGTTTTGTCGTGATAGGGTAAGTGCAGGCTAATTTTGAGGGTGACATCATGGAACTTTATCTCGACACATCTGACGTTGCGGCAGTCAAAAAGCTGGCGCGTATCTTCCCGCTGGCGGGCGTGACCACCAACCCAAGCATTGTGGCGGCAGGTAAAACGCCGCTGGACGAGCTGCTGCCTGCGCTGCACGACGCGCTGGGCGGTAAAGGCCGTCTGTTCGCCCAGGTGATGGCTACCACCGCCGAAGGGATGGTGGAGGACGCGCTTAAGCTGCGCGCCATCATTAACGACCTGGTAGTAAAAGTGCCGGTGACCGCCGAAGGGCTGGCGGCGATCAAGATGCTGAAAGCGGAAGGGATCCCGACGCTGGGTACGGCGGTTTACGGTGCTGCGCAAGGGATGCTCTCCGCGCTGGCGGGTGCAGAGTATGTGGCGCCTTACGTTAACCGCGTGGACGCGCAGGGCGGGGACGGGATCCAGACCGTGGTTGAACTGCAGCAGCTGCTGACGCTGCACGCCCCGCAGTCAAAGGTGCTGGCCGCGAGCTTCAAAACGCCGCGTCAGGCGCTGGACTGCCTGCTGGCAGGCTGCGAGTCAATCACGCTGCCGCTGGACGTGGCGCAGCAGTTTATTACCTCTCCGGCCGTGGATGCGGCGATTGTGAAGTTTGAGCAGGACTGGCAGGGGGCGTTTGGACGGACGTCGATCTGATGCTGTTGCCGGGTGGCGCTAGCGCTAACCCGGCCTACGATTTTCTCCCTCTCCCTGTGGGAGAGGGCCGGGGTGAGGGCATCAGGCCGCAACAGGGTTTAACCTCCGCAAACCTCACACCCCGGGTTACGCATCAGCTTCATCTCGCGGAACTGGCAGGTCATCGCGTCATACATTACGATTTTCCCAGCGGCAGGCGTGCCGTAGCGCGCCAGCACTTTGATCGCTTCCATCGCCTGCAGGGAGCCAATCACGCCGACCAAGGGTGCCATCACGCCCGCCTCAACGCAGGTCAGCGCGTTCTCGCCGAACAGGCGGCTCAGGCAGCGGTAGCAGGGTTCACCTTCCGCGTACGTGAAGACGCTGATTTGCCCCTCCATGCGGATCGCCGCGCCGGAGACCAGCGGGATTTTGTGGGCAAAACAGCCTGCGTTCAACTGGTTACGGACGGTGACGTTATCGGTGCAGTCCAGCACCAGGTCATGCTGCGCAATCTGCGCCGACAGCGCGCCGTTATCCAGCATCGCGTCAATCAGGGTGAACTGAACGTTGGGGTTGATGCGCGCCAGCGCCGAGCGGGCAGAGTCCACTTTCGGCTGGCCAACCGTCGCGTCGCTGTGCAGCGTCTGGCGCTGGAGATTTGACACCGACACGGTATCGAAATCCAGCAGCGTCATCCTGCCCACGCCCGCCGCCGCAAGATACTGCGCGGCGGCGCAGCCAAGACCGCCCAGCCCAACAACCAGCACGCTTGCTGCCTTAAGGGCTTCCTGGCCTTCGAAATCAAACCCGCGCAGCACAATCTGGCGGTTGTAGCGCATCATCTCCGGGTCGCTCAGCTCCACCGTCATGTCAGCCTCCGAACAGGTGGTTAAAACGCTCGATCTCAACCCACTCGCCTGCTTCCACATTGCCGCGCTCGCGCTCCAGGACGATAAAGCAGTTGCCCTGGCTGAAGGAGCTGAAAATGTGTGAGCCCTGGTGCCCGGTGGTGCTCACTTCCAGCTCGCCGTCCGCGTTGCGCGCCAGAATGCCGCGCTGGAAGTCAAGACGACCCGGCGATTTTTTCAGGCGCGTGGCGGCGCGCACGCGCTGGCGTTCCGGCAGCGAGCTGGCGCTGTTGCCTGAAAGCTTCGCCAGCAGCGGAATCACCAACTGGTAGAAGGTGAGTGCCGCCGAGACCGGGTTACCCGGCAGGCCGCAGAACCAGCCGTGCGTGAGCTTGCCAAACGCGAAGGGTTTGCCCGGCTTGATGGCCAGCTTCCAGAAGGCGATTTCCCCCAGCTCTTCAAGGATGGTTTTGGTGTAATCCGCTTCGCCCACGGAGACGCCGCCAGAGCTGATAACCACGTCGGCGGCGTTATCCGCCTCGATAAACGCGGCGCGCAGTTTTTCCGGATCGTCAGGAATGATGCCGAGGTTAATCACCTCGCAGCCCAGCTGCTCCAGCATCAGGTGTACCGCCAGGCGGTTGGTATCGTAAATCTGGCCGTCCTGCAGCGGCTGGCCCGGAAGCTGCAGCTCGTCACCGGTGGAGAAAACGGCAACGCGCACTTTACGGATAACGTCGATTTCAGCCACGCCGAGCGACGCCAGCACCGGCAGCTCACCTGCCGTCAGCTTCTGTCCGGCGGCGAAGACCGTTGCGCCAAGGGTGATATCTTCGCCCGTGCGGCGGATGTTCTGGCCCGCTTTAACGTTCGCGGTAAAACGCACGCCGCCGTCGGTCTGTTCTGTCTCTTCCTGCATCACAACGGCGTCGCAGCCGGCCGGAACCGGCGCGCCGGTCATGATGCGCACGCAGGTGCCCGCAGGCCATTCACCGCTAAACGGCTGGCCCGCAAAGGCTTTACCCGCCACCGGCAGGGCGTTACCCGCCTGGAGATCCGCCAGGCGTACCGCGTAACCGTCCATCGCGGAATTATCAAACCCCGGCACGTTGAGCGGAGAGACGATATCGCGCGCGGCAATACGGCCAAAACAGCGCACGAGGGGCAGCGTCTCAACGTCATGCAGCGGGGAAACTCGGTCAAGCATCTGCGTGAGTGCCGTCTCAAGCGGCATCAGTCCGGCGGTAAAATCCATGGTGGGCTCCTGCGGAGTAACAACGAAAGCGCTCATTATGGCAGAAAAGTGCGGCTAACTGTATGACCCGATGGGTGTACGCTTTACATCACAGTTACGTCTTTCTATATTCAAAAATCATCTGAAGTTTCATCGACGATAATGATATTTATAGAAAAAGCCGCAAATCAGGCTAACGGGTGATGCGAATGGTTAATGCGGTAATCGCAATTCATGGTGGCGCCGGGGCAATCACCCGAGCACAGCTCAGTCCCGAGCAGGAAAAGCGCTATATCGACGCGCTGTACGCCATTGTGGAAACGGGCCAGAGAATGCTGGAAGCGGGCGAAAGCGCGCTGGACGTGGTCACCGAGGCGGTGCGCCTGCTGGAAGAGTGTCCGTTATTTAATGCGGGGATCGGTTCGGTCTTTACCCGGGATGAAACGCACGAGCTGGATGCCTGCGTGATGGACGGCGTCACCCTGAAAGCGGGCGCCGTGGCGGGCGTGAGTCATCTGCGCAATCCGGTGCTGGCCGCACGTCTGGTGATGGAGGCGAGTCCGCACGTGCTGCTGACGGGGGCCGGGGCAGAGGCGTTTGCCTTCGAGCACGGGATGGAACCGGTATCGCCGGAACTGTTTTCCACCGAGGAGCGCTACCAGCAGCTGCTGGAAGCCCGTTCGGCGGGCATGACGCAGCTTGACCACAGTGCGCCGCTGGATGAAACCACCAAAATGGGCACGGTCGGCGCGGTGGCGCTGGATAAGGCCGGAAACCTCGCGGCGGCAACGTCAACGGGCGGGATGACCAACAAGCTGCCCGGGCGCGTCGGCGATAGCCCGCTGCCGGGCGCCGGCTGCTACGCCAATAACGCGACGGCGGCGGTGTCGTGTACCGGAACCGGGGAAGTGTTTATCCGCGCCCTTGCGGCCTATGACATTACCGCGCTGATGGATTACGGCGGCTTAAGCCTGAGCGAGGCCTGCGAGCGCGTGGTGATGGAAAAACTACCTGCCCTGGGCGGCGTCGGCGGGCTCATTGCGGTGGATCGTGAGGGCAACGTGGCTCTGCCATTCAACAGCGAAGGCATGTATCGCGCCTGGGGTTATGCCGGTGATGAACCGAGCACGGGCATCTATCGTGAATAAGGGGGCAGCGCGTGCCGCACAGTGAAGAACTGGACAACCGCGAAGTGCTGGCTGTCCATCAGCTCAATATTGCGTTTCAGGAAGAGCGGCAGTTCATCCCCGCAGTACAGAATTTATCGTTCACGCTCAGGCGCGGCGAGACGCTGGCGATTGTTGGCGAGTCCGGCTCCGGTAAATCGGTCACCGCGCTGGCGCTGATGCGCCTGCTGGAACAGACGGGCGGGCAAATCAGCAGCGAGAAAATGCTCCTGCGCCGCCGCAACCGTCAGGTCATTGATTTAAACGAGCTGAGCGGAGCGCAGATGCAGGGCGTGCGCGGGGCGGACATTGCGATGATCTTCCAGGAGCCGATGACTTCCCTGAACCCGGTTTTTCCGGTCGGGGAACAAATCGCCGAGTCCATCCGCCTGCATCAGGGGCTGAGCGGCGATGAAGCGCTCAAAGAGGCCCGACGGATGCTGGAGCTGGTGCGCATTCCGGAGGCGCAGGCCATTCTGGGTCGCTACCCGCATCAGCTTTCCGGCGGCATGCGTCAGCGGGTGATGATTGCCATGGCGCTCTCGTGCCGTCCGGCGGTGCTGATCGCCGATGAACCGACGACGGCGCTGGACGTGACGATTCAGGCGCAGATCCTGCAGCTCATCAAAGTGCTGCAGCAGGAGATGGAGATGGGGGTGATCTTTATCACCCACGATATGGGCGTGGTCGCCGATATCGCCGATCGCGTACTGGTGATGCACAAGGGCAGCGCGGTGGAAACCGGCCCGGTCGAGCAGATTTTTCACGCGCCGGTTCATCCTTACACCAAAGCGCTGCTGGCGGCGGTCCCGCGACTTGGGGCGATGAACGGCAGCGATTTGCCGCGCCGCTTCCCCCTGATTTCTCTTGAGGCATCTGAGCAGCAGGAGGATGAGCGCGAGCAGGACACCGTGGTGCCGGGCAAGCCCATTCTGGAAGTGCGCGATCTGGTCACCCGTTTTCCGCTGCGCAGCGGCATACTGAACCGCGTTAAGCGCGAAGTGCACGCGGTGGAAAACGTCAGCTTCGATCTCTGGCCGGGCGAAACGCTGGCGCTGGTGGGGGAGTCCGGCTGCGGTAAATCCACCACCGGGCGCGCGTTGCTCCGTCTGGTGGAATCCCAGGAAGGCAGCATCACCTTTAACGGCGAGCGCATTGATACCCTTCCGGACAGCAGGCTGCAGGCGGTGCGGCGGGATATTCAGTTTATTTTCCAGGATCCGTACGCCTCCCTCGATCCGCGCCATACGGTGGGGTATTCGATCATGGAGCCGCTGCGGGTGCATAACTTGCTCGACGGCGAAGCGGCCCAGCGCCGCGTGGCCTGGCTGCTGGAGCGCGTCGGCCTGAAGCCGGAGCACGCCTGGCGTTATCCGCACGAGTTTTCCGGCGGACAGCGACAGCGTATCTGCATCGCCCGCGCGCTGGCGCTGAACCCGAAAGTGGTGATTGCCGATGAGTCCGTCTCGGCGCTGGATGTCTCTATCCGGGCGCAAATCATCAACTTACTGCTGGATTTACAGCGGGATATGGGCATTGCCTTCCTGTTTATCTCGCACGATATGGCGGTGGTCGAGCGCATCAGCCATCGCGTGGCGGTGATGTTTATGGGGCAGATCGTGGAGATTGGTCCGCGAAGGGCGGTGTTTGAAAACCCGCAGCATCCGTACACCCGCAAGCTTATCGCGGCGGTCCCGGTAGCCGATCCCGCGCATCGTCACGGCCAGCGCGTGCTGCTGCAGGATGAAATGCCGGGCAATATTCATAAACGCGGCGAGGCCGTGGAGCGCGTGACGCTGCGCGAGGTCGAGCCGGGTCATTTCGTCGCTCCCCCGCGTCAGGACAACGCTTTTTCGCGGTTATAACTTACAACAGGCAGGAGAACACAATGGTTACATTTGTAGCGCGTAGATGGTTGTTAGCCGCGAGCGTGACGGCAGCCCTGGCCGCTGCCCCCGCGTTCGCTGCCAAAGACGTGGTGGTTGCCGTCGGCTCGAATTTCACCACGCTCGATCCGTATGACGCTAACGACACGCTCTCTCAGGCGGTGGCGAAATCGTTCTATCAGGGCCTGTTTGGCCTCGATAAAGAGATGAAGCTCAAAAACGTGCTGGCGGAGGGGTACACCGTTTCCGAGGACGGGCTGGTGTATACCATCAAGCTCAGAACCGGCGTGAAGTTCCAGGACGGGACAGACTTCAATGCGGAGGCGGTCAAGGTAAACCTCGACCGCGCCAGCAATCCGGAAAATAGCCTCAAGCGCTATAACCTGTATAAAAATATCGCCAGCACCGAGGTGGTCGACCCGGCGACGGTCAAAATCACCCTGAAAGAGCCGTTCTCCGCGTTTATCAATATCCTGGCGCATCCGGCGACGGCGATGATTTCCCCTGCCGCGCTGAAGAAATACGGCAAGGAGATCGGCTTCCACCCTGTTGGCACCGGCCCTTATGAACTGCTTACCTGGAACCAGACCGATTTTGTGAAGGTGAAGAAATTCGCCGGATACTGGCAGCAGGGGCTGCCGAAGCTCGACACCATCACCTGGCGTCCGGTGGTGGACAACAACACCCGCGCGGCGATGCTGCAAACCGGCGAGGCGCAGTTTGCCTTCCCGATCCCGTATGAGCAGGCCGCCATTTTGCAGAAAAACAGCAAGCTGGAGCTGGTCGCCAGCCCGTCGATCATGCAGCGCTACATCAGCATGAACGTCACGCAAAAGCCGTTCGATAACCCGAAGGTGCGTGAAGCCATCAACTACGCCATTAACCGTCAGGCGCTGGTGAAGGTCGCCTTTGCCGGATATGCCACTCCGGCCACCGGCGTGCTGCCGCCGGCGATCGCTTATGCGCAAAGCTATCAGCCGTGGCCGTACGATCCGGCTAAAGCGCGCGAGCTGCTGAAAGAGGCGGGCTTCCCGAACGGTTTCAGCACCACGCTGTGGTCCTCGCATAATCACAGTACCGCCCAGAAGGTGCTGCAGTTTACCCAGCAGCAGCTGGCGCAGGTGGGTATCAAGGTACAGGTCACCGCAATGGATGCCGGACAGCGTGCGGCAGAAGTGGAGGGGAAAGGGCAGAAAGAGAGCGGCGTGCGGATGTTCTATACCGGCTGGACGGCCTCGACCGGTGAAGCCGACTGGGCGCTGTCGCCGCTGTTTGCCTCGCAGAACTGGCCGCCAACCCTGTTCAACACCGCGTTTTACAGCAACCCGCAGGTGGACAAAGACCTGGCCGATGCCCTGAAAACCACCAAACCGGAAGAGAAGGCGCGCCTCTACAAAGACGCGCAGGATATTATCTGGAAAGAGTCACCGTGGGTGCCGCTGGTGGTGGAGAAACTGGTGTCAGCCCATAACAAAGCGTTGACCGGGTTCTACATCATGCCGGACACGGGCTTTAGCTTTGACGACGCGGATTTAAAATAAACCTCATGCTGAATTATGTTTGTAAACGCCTGCTGGGGCTTATTCCGACGCTGCTGATTGTGGCGGTCCTGGTGTTTTTGTTTGTCCATATGCTGCCGGGCGATCCGGCGCGTCTGGTCGCCGGGCCTGAGGCGGATGCCACCGTTATTGACCTGGTGCGTAAGCAGCTTGGCCTCGACCAGCCGCTGTATATGCAGTTTATCCACTATATCTGTAACGTTCTGCAGGGCGATTTTGGTATTTCGATGGTGTCGCGCCGTCCGGTGTCGGAGGAGATTGCCAGTCGCTTTATGCCGACATTCTGGTTAACGATAGCCAGCATGAGCTGGGCGGTCGTGTTTGGGCTTGGCGCCGGGATTATCGCGGCCGTCTGGCGCAACCGCTGGCCGGACAAGCTCGGCATGGCGCTGGCGGTGACCGGCATCTCCTTCCCGGCGTTCGCGCTGGGAATGCTGCTGATGCAGATCTTCTCCGTCGAACTGGGCTGGCTGCCGACCGTCGGGGCCGATACCTGGAAGCATTACATCCTGCCTTCCATGACGCTGGGGGCTGCCGTTTCGGCGGTAATGGCGCGCTTTACCCGCGCCTCGTTCGTTGACGTGCTGAGCGAAGATTATATTCGCACCGCGCGGGCGAAAGGGGTCAGCGAGAAGTGGGTCATTCTCAAGCACGGGTTTCGCAATGCGATGATCCCGGTGGTGACGATGATGGGGCTGCAGTTTGGCTTCCTGCTCGGCGGCTCGATCGTCGTGGAAAAGGTCTTCAACTGGCCGGGGCTGGGACGCCTGCTGGTCGACTCCGTCGAGATGCGCGACTACCCGGTGATCCAGGCGGAAGTCCTGCTTTTCTCGCTGGAGTTTATTCTTATCAACTTAGTGGTGGACGTGCTCTACGCCGCCATTAACCCGGCCATCAGGTACAAGTAAGATGAGATTGTTGAACTGGCGACGTCAGGCCGTTTTAAACGCGATGCCGGGGCTAAAACCGGACCACGTCCGCACCCCGTGGTCTGAATTCTGGCGGCGTTTTCGCCGTCAGCCGGTCGCGATGACCGCGGGGCTGTTTGTGCTGCTGCTGATTGCAGTGGCGGCGATTGCGCCGTGGGTGGCACCGTTTGATGCGGAAAACTATTTTGACTACGACCGTCTGAACGACGGACCGTCGATGCTGCACTGGTTCGGCGTTGACTCCCTCGGGCGCGATATCTTTAGCCGCGTGCTGGTCGGGGCGCAAATCTCGCTTGCCGCCGGGGTGTTCGCGGTGCTGATCGGCGCGGCCATCGGTACCGTGCTGGGCCTCGTTGCCGGGTATTACGAAGGCTGGTGGGACCGCATCATCATGCGCATCTGCGACGTGCTGTTTGCGTTTCCCGGCATTCTGCTGGCGATTGCCGTGGTGGCGATCATGGGCAGCGGCATGGCGAACGTCATCATTGCAGTCGCGGTCTTTTCAATTCCGGCCTTTGCCCGTCTGGTGCGCGGCAACACGCTGGTGCTGAAGCAGCAGACCTTTATCGAATCCGCCCGCAGCATGGGGGCCAGCGACGCCACGATCCTGTTCAGCCATATTCTGCCGGGTACGGTGTCGTCCATTGTGGTCTATTTCACCATGCGCATCGGCGTGTCGATTATCTCGGCGGCCAGCCTGTCGTTTCTGGGGCTAGGCGCGCAGCCTCCGACGCCGGAGTGGGGCGCGATGCTGAACGAGGCGAGGGCGGATATGGTGATTGCGCCGCACGTGGCGATCTTCCCGAGTCTGGCGATTTTCCTGACCGTGCTGGCGTTTAACCTGCTGGGGGACGGACTGCGCGACGCGCTGGATCCGAGGATTAAGGGGTAGGCTTTTGCTTGCCCTTCACCCCGGCCCTCTCCCCAAAGGGGCGAGGGTGAAAAACCGCACCGAGCAGTCCCCTCTCACCAGTGGGGAGAGGGGTAGGGTGAGGGGGGAAAGGAGATTAAACCCGGCTACCCCACAGGTCATACTCGTCCGCGTTTTCAACCTTCACGCGAATAATATCACCCGGTTTGACGTTGGTTTCGCCGTTCAGGTACACCGCGCCGTCGATCTCAGGGGCGTCCGCCATGCTGCGGCCAATCGCGCCTTCTTCGTCCACTTCGTCAACGATCACCATGATCTCGCGGCCCACTTTTTCCTGCAGACGCTCGGCAGAGATCTGCTGCTGCAGCTGCATGAAGCGGTTCCAGCGCTCTTCTTTCACCTCTTCCGGCACCTGGTCCGCCAGCTCGTTGGCGGTTGCGCCTTCTACCGGGCTGTACTTGAAGCAGCCTACGCGGTCCAGACGCGCTTCTTTCAGGAAGTCGAGCAGCATCTGGAAGTCTTCTTCGGTTTCACCCGGGAAGCCGACGATGAAGGTGGAGCGCAGGGTCAGATCCGGGCAGATTTCACGCCACTGCTTGATGCGCGCCAGCTGGCGATCAACGGAGCCAGGACGCTTCATCAGCTTCAGGATACGCGGGCTGGCGTGCTGCAGCGGGATATCCAGGTACGGCAGAATTTTGCCTTCCGCCATCAGCGGGATCACGTCGTCAACGTGCGGGTACGGATAGACGTAGTGCAGACGCGTCCAGATACCGAGTTTAGACAGCTGCTCGCACAGGCCGACCATGCTGGTTTTCACCGGCTCGCCGTTGTGGAAACCGGAGCGGTGTTTAACGTCCACCCCGTAAGCTGAAGTGTCCTGGGAGATGACCAGCAGCTCCTTCACGCCCGCGTCGGCCAGACGTTTAGCTTCCGCCAGCACTTCGCCAATCGGACGGCTCACCAGATCGCCACGCATGGACGGGATAATGCAGAAGGTGCAGCGATGGTTGCAGCCTTCGGAAATTTTCAGGTACGCGTAGTGGCGCGGCGTCAGCTTAACGCCCTGCTCCGGCACCAGGCTCAGGAACGGGTTGTGCTTTGGTTTAGGCACGTAGTGATGAACATGTTCCAGCACCTGCTCGTAGCTGTGCGGGCCGGTGATCTCCAGCACCTTCGGGTGCACTTCGCGGATCTGGTCTTCTTTCGCGCCCAGACAGCCGGTAACAATCACTTTGCCGTTTTCCGTCAGGGCTTCACCGATGGCTTCCAGTGATTCCTGAACCGCGCTGTCGATAAACCCGCAGGTGTTCACGATCACCATATCGGCGTTGTCGTAGCTTGGCACCACGTCATAGCCCTCGGTGCGCAGTTCGGTCAGGATGCGTTCGGAATCCACGAGGTTTTTCGGGCAGCCCAGGGAGACGAAGCCGATTTTCGGCTGGTGCGTAACATTGCTCATAGGTTAAAAATTCATCAATTATGGAGTTGTCAGGGCGGGATTTTACAGCGTATCGCGGGGGATTTATACACTCTTTGCAAGGCGGATGCGCCGGGCGGACGTTGTAACATTGTAAATAATGTTAATCAGTTAATAAAAATTGATCCCAGGCATTAAACTGTACAAAAAATGTACTTATCCTGACTATGCACAATGGCTGACAGAGGAGGAAAGAGCATGACCGTTGACAGACTTAAACGCGATCTGCTTACCAAGCTGATCAACGCCCGAATCGACCTGGCCGCGTACCTGCAGTTGAGGAAGGCAAAAGGGTATATGTCAGTCAGCGAAAGCGAACATCTGCGTGATAACCTGTTTGAACTTTGCAATTTCATGCGTGAAAAAGCACCGACCCTGAAGGCGAAATACGGCGAAAGTGAGCTGATCGCCCTGCGCCGCGCCGCTGAGGTGCTTTCCATCGCTGGGGTATGTTTGATGAACGGACGCCACGACTGCCCGAATTTTATCGCTGTTAACGCGGAGAAGCTTGAAAACTGCCTGACCACGCTCTCTCTATGCATCATGTGCCTGAACGAGCACGAGAAGCTTGAACAGCACTGACCCAGGGGGAGGCAACTCCCCCTTCTGATTAAGCTTTTGTAAAAGTGGTAACGCGTCCGGATGCAGTGGCTAACCTTTATGCCATATGCCGATAAAGGAGCGCGTTATGCCTCGATCCTCGCTAATTTCCCTGCCTGCGCTGTTCATTCCGTTTTCGCTTCTTGCTGCCCCGGAGGCGGTCATGGTCGAGGTGCTGCAAAACAAACTCGATCATCCCTGGTCTCTGGCGTTTCTGCCGGACAATAAAGGCCTGCTGGTGACCCTGAAGGGCGGTCAGCTCAAACGCTGGCAGGCCGGAAAAGGGCTGTCCGATCCGATTGTCGGCGTGCCGAAGGTCTGGGCAAACGGTCAGGGAGGATTGCTGGACGTAGTCCTCGCCCCGGATTTTGAAAAATCGCGCCGCATCTGGCTGAGCTTCGCCGAAGCAGGAAGTGACGGTAAAGCCGGAACGGCGGTGGGCTATGGCCGGTTAAGCGATGATTTTACGCGCATTGAAGCCTTCCAGGTGGTGTTCCGCCAGATGCCGAAACTCTCCACCGGGAACCATTTTGGTGGGCGGCTGGTATTCGACGGCAAAGGCTCGCTCTTTATCGGACTCGGCGAGAACAACCAGCGCCCGACGGCGCAGGATCTGGATAAATTGCAGGGTAAAGTGGTGCGCCTCACCGAAGACGGAAAAGTGCCGCCGGATAACCCGTTTGTGAATACCCCCGGCGCGCGACCCGAAATCTGGTCTTACGGCATTCGCAACCCGCAGGGGATGGCGATGAATCCCTGGAGCGACGCGCTGTGGCTGAACGAGCACGGCCCGCGCGGCGGGGATGAGATCAACATCCCGGAGAAAGGAAAGAACTACGGCTGGCCGCTGGCGACGCACGGCATTAACTACAGCGGTCTGAAAATTCCTGAAGCCAAAGGCGAACACGTTGAGGGAACCGAAAAACCGCTGTTCGTCTGGAAAGTGTCGCCCGCCGTGAGCGGTATGGCGTTTTACAACAGCGACGTCTTCCCGCAGTGGAAAAACAAGCTGTTTATCGGCGCGCTGAAGGAAAAGGACGTTATCGTGCTGAGCGTGGAGGGCAATAAGGTAACGGAGGACGGGCGAATTCTGGGCGACCGGGATAAACGTATTCGCGATGTGCGGGTGGGGCCGGACGGCTATTTATATGTGCTGACCGACGAGACGGACGGGCAGCTGTTAAAAGTCAGCCCGTCCGGTGCGTAATCAGGTGACCGGGATCATTACCACGTTGCGGTACGCCGGGCGATCGCTCAGCTGTTTCAGCCAGCGCTCAAGGTGCGGGCGCCGCGCCCACTTCAGGCCCATGTTGGTCAGGTTCCAGACGAACGGCGCAACGGCGATATCGCCTGTGCCGAACGCCTCGCCGGAGAACCAGGCGTGCTTCGCCAGCTCGTCATCCATCATCGCGAAAAGATTTTCGCAGGCATCCTGCGCGGCGTGAATCGCGGGATAATCGCGTTCGGCTTCCGGCGTGCGGATAAGTCCCATCAGGATCACGCGGTGGGTCGGGGATAGCGTCTGGTTCGCCCAGTCCATCCACTTTTCGCCCTGGGCGCGCTGCGCCGGGTTTTCTACCCACAGACGCCCTTGACCATACTGGGCGGCGAGGTAGCGCACAATGGTGTTAGATTCCCAAAGCGTCGCGTCGGTTTCATCATCGCGCAGCAGCGGCACCAGGCCGTTCGGGTTCATGGCCAGATAGTCGGCCTCTTTATTCACGCCGAACGACATGCCGGCCATGATTTGATTGAACGGTAAATCCAGCTCCTCGAGCGTCCAGAGCACTTTCTTAACGTTGGTCGAGTTGTTCCTGCCCCAAAGCGTAATCATATTTACTCCTGATGAGATGTGAATCCGGGTCAGCTTTCGCCATGGTGAGATAAACCTAACAATTACGCAACAGAAGACAAAAAAATCGTCTGAATCAAAGCGTATCTGAATGTTATTGCATAAACTTTAATAACTTTACCCTCGTTGGGTTTCTTTAACCGTTTTAGTGCGCTATTACTCATCGCTTCTTGCGACACGGTGATGTGACGTAATTTTTGAATGGACACTCGGGTGGCATTTATGACGCGTAAAATGACTTCTCTGCGCAGCCTTGCGACAGGCTCTGCGCTCCTTTTCCTGTTAGCACCAACGCTCTACGCAGCTGAACAGGCTGCGCCCGAAGCGCCGCCTGTGGATGCGCGCGCCTGGATCCTGATGGACTATTCCAGCGGTAAAGTGCTGGCGGAAGGCAATGCGGATGAGAAACTCGATCCGGCAAGCCTGACCAAAATCATGACCAGCTATGTGGTAGGCCAGGCGTTGAAAGCGGGCAAGATCAAGCTGGACGATATGGTGACCATCGGTAAGGACGCGTGGGCGACCGGCAACCCGGCGCTGCGGGGTTCTTCGGTGATGTTCCTGAAGCCGGGGGATCAGGTCTCCGTTTCCGATCTGAACAAAGGGGTAATTATTCAGTCGGGAAATGATGCATGTATCGCGCTGGCCGATTACGTTGCCGGCAGTCAGGATTCTTTCATTGGTTTGATGAATGGCTACGCGCAGAAATTGGGCTTAACCAACACCACGTTCAAAACGGTTCACGGTCTGGATGCACCGGGACAGTTCAGTACCGCGCGCGACATGGCGCTGCTGGGGAAAGCGCTGATCCACGACGTGCCGGATGAATACGCCATCCATAAAGAGAAAGAGTTTACCTTCAATAAAATCCGCCAGCCGAACCGCAACCGCCTGCTGTGGAGCAGCAACGTTAACGTGGATGGAATGAAAACCGGCACCACGGCGGGCGCGGGCTATAACCTGGTGGCCTCCGCGACCCAGGGCGACATGCGCCTGATTTCGGTGGTGCTGGGCACCAAAACCGACCGTATTCGCTTTAATGAGTCAGAAAAACTGCTGACCTGGGGCTTCCGCTTCTATGAGACCGTGACGCCGATTAAACCGGATGCCACGTTCGTCAGCCAGCGCGTCTGGTTTGGCGACAAGAGTGAAGTCAATCTCGGGGCGGGTGAAGGCGGCTCGGTGACCATTCCGCGCGGTCAGCTGAAAAACCTGAAGGCCAGCTATACCCTGACCGACCCGCAGCTCACGGCTCCGCTGAAAAAGGGCCAGGTGGTCGGGACGATTGATTTCCAGCTAAACGGGAAGTCGATTGAACAGCGTCCGCTGATTGTGATGGAAGCGGTGGAAGAGGGCGGCTTCTTCAGCCGGATGTGGGATTTCGTGTTGATGAAATTCCACGGGTGGTTTGGCAGCTGGTTCAGCTAAGTTTTTTGCCGGGTAGCGCTGCGCTTACCCGGCCTGTGTTTTTTCTCCCTCTCCCTGTGGGAGAGGGCCGGGGTGAGGGCGTCAGACCGCACCCCTCTTAATACATCAACTTCACCTGCTGCGCCTTCGCGTGGGCCACAATCTCGTCGTCCGGGCGGCAGTCGCTGACGATGGCGTCAAACTGCGCCAGTTCGCCCATTCTTGCCGAACGCACCTTGCCAAACTTGCTGTGATCGACCACCAGCACATGATACTGCGCCGCGCTTAACGCCCAGTGCTTCACCGGCAGCTCTTCCAGGTTAAAGCAGGTCGCGCCCTGACGCACGTTGACGCCTGCGGCGGAATAAAACGCAATGTCCGGGCAGAGATTGCTGAGCGTATCTTGCAGGTTAAGCGGCTTAAAGATGGCGTTGCTGGCGTGAAACTCGCCGCCGCAGAGGATCACCCGGCACTCGGGTTTCTCCTGCAGCGCCAGAAAGGTGTTCAGGGAGTAGCACACGGCGGTAAAAGGGATGCTGCTGTCGATAGCTTCGATAATCCACGGCGTGGTGGTTCCGCAGTCAAAAAACAGCGTCTGGTGCGGCTGTACCAGTGAGGCCGCAAGCCGGGCGGCCTTACGCTTCTCTTCCACCAGGCGCGTCTTCTGGTCGCTGATCAGGTAATGGCTGGCGCTACGCGGCTCAAGCACAATATACCCGCCCAGCAGCACGACGGGCGCGCTTTCGCTGTTCAGATCCCGACGAATGGTCATCTCTGAGACGCCGAGGAGGTTGGCGGCTTCCTTAAGATGCAGCTTATCGCTGCGCTTCAGCGCCTGTAGCAGCTGAGCAATGCGGTCATCGCGACGTGTTTCCATAGTTCCTCGGGATAAAAAAGTGAACCCCCGCAGGGCGGGGGTTCAAGTGTAACCTGTCAGGTTGGGGTTAGTCACGTATCCAGCCTTTGCGGATCGGGATAGCGAAAATGGCGCGATAGAGCGAAGACAGCGTGCGGTAGAGCGCTTCACCGAAGAGGCTCCACAGGATAGCCGCGCTCACGCAGCCAATCATCCCGACCAGGAAACCGCCCACCATATCCAGCGGCCAGTGAACGCCCAGGTAAACGCGAGACCAGGCGATTGCCAGGGCCGCCACCATCAGGACCGCGCCGGACCACAGGCGATGCCAGAACAGGAAAGCCAGCGCGAAGGTGAAGATCACCGTACCGTGATCGCTCGGGAACGAGTCATCCGGCGCGTGGTGCAGGAAGGTATAGCCGACGTGATCAACAAAAGGACGATCGTGCGGGAAGACATGGCCGAGAATGTAGCTGACCAGGACGCTTACCCCGAGCGCCATCGCCACTTTAATCACCAGCTGGCGCTGCGCCTTCACCTGGCTGCGGGGCCCCCACAGCCAGAGAATCGCAGCCAGTGCAGGCACGATGCTGATCAGATCTTTTGCCAGAAAGGTGGCAAAATCGATCGTCCACTCAGGCGAGGCTGGCGTGGCGTTGATAAGATAAAACAGCTGATAATTCAGATTCTCTAACATAGCGTTATCACTCTTTAGCAAACCGGGTGGAAATAAGTCCGTAGACAACCACCTGGGAAAACCAGACCCACCACCCGGCCCACAGGTTGTGAGAGAAAAAATGCGCCCCGCGCATGACCTGGCCGTAGCCCATCGCCAGACCTAACACCACGCCCAGCGCGACGAAGCACCAGGCGAGACGCGGACGCTCGCGCCAGAAGGCAAAAAACAGCCCCATCACCATAAAGCCGCTGGAGGCATGACCGCCGGGAAAACAGCGCCCCGGACCGCTGTCAGCAGGGACGGCGCTGAACAGGTGATAAGACATAGCCTTACCGCCATATTCCACCAGATCCCACGGGCAGCTGTGATGGCTCACGCTTTTCAGCACGCCCACCACCAGCGCGCCAACGCCCATCAGCAGCGCCGCCGTCACCAGCCTTGCGTTGCGCTTGTAGGCGCCGTAAAACAGCGCCACGGCGCCTAAGCCGATGGCGATGTACTTCGCCAGGCGGTGGTTCAGCAGATCCAGCAGGTGGTCCTTCTGCAGCGGAAAGCTCTGCGTTGCCGCGTCATACCAAAAGGAGGTGATCCATCTGTCGAGCGCTTCACTGCGCGATAGCCACGTAAACACCACGGCAAGGGCGATCAGTACGAAAAGCTGATAACCATAAAAGCGGCCCGGTAAGCGGTAAAGTCGTTTTGTCTTATTTGTCTGTAAGTTAGACAATTCTGAACGGCTGGAGGTGAGTGCCATAATTTGGGATCGTTGACGAGTAATCGGGCTATCATAGAAGCGTCAACTTAAGGAAACCTTAAACGAAGACGATATGTGCTTTATTTCTGTTTATCCTCGATAAATCACTATCTCGGGCTGCGGCATTTCATTAAACTCGTCGCGATTTTGTCATTATAAAGAGATTGCATGTTAAACCGTTCTTCTTCTGGTTCACGTCTGGGTCGTCAGGCGTTGCTTTTCCCTCTGTGTCTGGTGCTCTACGAATTCTCTACCTATATCGGCAACGATATGATCCAGCCCGGTATGCTGGCCGTTGTGGCGCAGTACAACGCGGGTATTGAGTGGGTGCCGACCTCCATGACCGCCTATCTGGCCGGCGGCATGTTTTTACAGTGGCTGTTAGGGCCGCTGTCGGATCGTATTGGCCGCCGTCCGGTAATGCTCACGGGCGTGGTGTGGTTTATCGTCACCTGTCTCGCCACGCTGCTGGCGCAAAACATTGAACAATTTACCCTGCTGCGTTTCCTGCAGGGGGTGAGCCTGTGCTTTATCGGCGCCGTGGGGTATGCCGCCATTCAGGAGTCGTTTGAAGAGGCGGTGTGTATCAAAATTACCGCGCTGATGGCGAACGTGGCGCTGATCGCCCCCTTACTCGGGCCGCTGGTGGGTGCCGCGTGGGTGCACGTTGCGCCCTGGGAAGGCATGTTTGTGCTCTTTGCGGTTCTCGCCGCCTTCGCGTTCTTTGGCCTGCACCGGGCGATGCCGGAAACGGCCACCCGCATCGGCGAGAAACTCTCGCTGAAAGAGCTGGGTCGGGATTACAAAGAGGTGCTGAAGAACGGCCGCTTTGTGGCGGGCGCGCTGGCGACCGGGTTCGTTAGCCTGCCGCTGCTGGCGTGGATCGCGCAGTCGCCGGTCATTATCATCAGCGGTGAAAAGCTCAGCAGCTACGAGTATGGCCTGCTGCAGGTGCCGATCTTTGGCGCGCTGATTATCGGGAACCTGGTGCTGGCACGTTTGACGTCACGACGCACCGTGCGTTCGCTGATTATCATGGGCGGCTGGCCGATTGCGGCAGGGCTGATTCTGGCTGCGGTGGCTACCGTCGCGTCATCCCACGCCTACCTGTGGATGACGGCGGGGCTCAGTCTTTATGCCTTCGGGATTGGCGTGGCCAACGCCGGGCTGGTGCGCCTGACGCTGTTTGCCAGCGAGATGAGTAAAGGCACGGTGTCAGCTGCGATGGGGATGCTGCAGATGCTGATTTTTACCGTCGGTATCGAAGTGAGCAAGCATGCCTACGCGATGGGCGGCAACGGGCTGTTCAGCCTGTTTAACCTCGCCAACGGCGTGCTGTGGGTTGGCCTGATGGTGGTGTTCCTGAAAGACAAACGCGTCGGGAACGCCCTGCAACCTTAACCTGTTTATTCCCTCTTCCTGTTGGCGAGCACGGAACAGTCCCCTCTCCCTGTGGGAGAGGGCTAGGGTGAGGGCATCAGACCGCACAGGTCAATTAAACGGCGCCTCTCCGTTCAACACCTTCTCAATCACGTTTAAAACGCCTTCATCGTTATTGTGCGGCGCTTCAAAACGCGCTGCCGCTTTGATATGCGGTCTGGCATTCGCCATCGCAAAGCTGAAACCGGACTGGCGCAGCATCTCCACGTCGTTGCCGCTGTCGCCGAAGGCCACCACTTCGCTATCGTCAATGCCCCAGCGCTTTTGCAGGATCCGCAGGCCGTTGGCTTTATGCACGCCGGGGATGATCAGGTCGATACTGCCGTGGCCGGTGGTGACGGGGACCATGATGTCACTCAGCTTTTCATGCAGCAGCGCCTGAATACGCGGAATTTCATCGTCAGACACGTTGAGCCCGAACTTGAAGAAAATATCGTTCAGGTTGTCGAAATTACTCACCATTTCCAGACGGTGATAGTACTTCGCCGCGATCTCCTTAAAGCCCTCGTCATAGCATTTCAGCGTGTACGCGCTGCTTTTCCCGCAGGCGATAATCTCAATGCCCGGAACCTCGTTTAACACGTTCGCGACGGTCTCGAAATGGGCTTTCGACAGTTCGCCGTTAAAAACATCTTCACCTTCGCTTACGACCCAGCCGCCGTTTTCGGCGACGAACGCAATCTCATGCGCAATCTCCGGGAAAAAGGAGATCAGCTGGTAATACTGGTTGCCGCTGGCGACCACGAAGCGAATGCCTTGCGCCTTCATGCGGGCATACTGCGCCAGAAAACGCGGGCGATTATAGGTCTTGGCATCGCTCAGAAAAGTGCCATCCATGTCGACGGCGATCAGTTTAACGCTCATATCCCTTCTCCAGTGTCGTTTGATTTGTTTCCGGCTTTGCCACCGCGCGCGCCACCAGCGCGGCGATGATGACCAACCCTAACACCACCAGCATGGCGCTGCGCAGCCCGTAGTGCTCGCCGAGGAAGCCGAGCAGCGGCGGCCCGACCAGGAAGGCGAGATAGCCCGTGGTTGCCACCACGCTGACGCGCGTCGGGGCATCCGGGCCGGTATCGCTGGCGGCTGAAATGGTCAGCGGGAAGCCGAGGGACGCGCCCAGCCCCCAGAGGATCACCGAGACGCCGGCAATCCAGTCCACATCCACAAAGATGATCATCGCGATACCCAGGCCGCCCAGCAGGGCGCTGGCGCGCACCACCGCCACGCGGCTGTAGCGGTCGATAAACCAGCCGCCGGTGAAGCGCCCGACGGTCATCCCCAGCGTAAACCCGGCGTAAATCAGCGAGCCGGAGGTCGGGCTAAAGCCGTGACCGTCCACCATCAGCAGCGGCAGCCAGTCGTTGGCGGAACCTTCGGCGAACGCCATCGCCAGCACCACCACGCCGATCAGCATCAGCTGGAAGTCGCGGTAGAAGGGCAGCCCTTTTTCAGCCGAGTGCTGTTCGTCAGCGGAGTTCTTACCGGTGCCGTCCGGGATGGCCCGGATGCCGGTCAGGATCGGAATGATGCACACCAGCGCCGCCAGCAGGATATGCAGATTCGCGCTCACGCCGGTAGCCGTCAATGCCATCCCCACGCCCGCACCGGCCAGCGTGCCGAGGCTGTAAAAACCGTGCATCATTGGCAGCACGGTTTTATTCATCTCACGTTCGACCGCCGCCCCTTCCACGTTGATAGCAACTTCCGCCGAACCGAAGCTGCCGCCAAATACCGTCAGGCCCAGGGCGAACAGCACCGGCGAGGCAAACCACAGCGCCACGCTTAATATTCCCATCCCAAACACGGCAAAGCACATGGTGGTGCGGATCACCGCTCGCGTACCAAAGCGCTTTACCAGCCACGCGGAGCAGAGAATGCCGCTCATGGAGCCTATCGACAGCCCGAACAGTACGATGCCCATCTCGGCGGTAGAAACGGACAAAATATCGCGAATGGCGGGGGTGCGCGTGGCCCAGGAGGCCATCAGCAGGCCGGGAATGAAGAAGAACATAAACAGCGCCCACAGGCGTCGCTGCAGGGCTTTACGGGGAGAGGTCAGCGTCATCGGGATAGCACCAGAAGTACAACAATAGCGACAACACTAGCAAGTTTGTGTACATTTGTACACAAACCACGTGAGGAATTTATGAGCAGACCACCGAACGATCCGCATCGCCGGGAGAAGATCCTGCAGGCAACGCTCGATACCATCGCCGAACACGGCATTCACGCCGTCACGCACCGTAAAATCGCCACCTGCGCGGGCGTGCCGCTGGGGTCGATGACCTACTATTTCGACGGTATGGAGCCGCTGCTGGAGGAGGCCTTCACGTGGTTTACCCGGCAGATGTCGAAGCAGTACCGGGATTTCTTCGCGGGCGTCACCGGGCCGGAAATGGCGTGCGAATCCATCACCACGCTGATCCACAGCTCGCAGGTGACCACGCCGCACAACATGGCGCTGATGTATCAGCTCTATGCCTTTATGCACCGCAGCGCGGCGCTCAAAACGGTGATGCAGGACTGGATGAAGATGAGCCAGACCACGCTGGAGCAGTGGTTCGACCCGGTGACCACCCGCGCGCTGGACGCGTTTATTGAAGGGATGACGCTGCACTACGTGACCGACCGGGCGCCGTTAACCCGCGAAGAGATCCGGGCGATGGTGGGGAGAATTGCGGGCGAGGGGAATCCTTAGGTAACACTCGCCCTGCCAGTTTTACCTGTGTTCGATTTTTTTCCCGCTGGCGTCCACCACCGCTTCGCCATCCTCTTTCATAAACGCCCCTTTCTGCGCATCCGGCAGGATGTCGAGGACGACTTCAGACGGGCGGCAGAGGCGGGTGCCCAGCGGCGTGACCACGATCGGACGGTTAATCAGGATCGGGTGTTGCAGCATAAAATCGATAAGCTGCTCGTCGGTGAAGTTATCTTCAGCAAGGCCGAGCTGTTCATAGGGCTCCACGTTTTTACGCAGCAGATCTCGCACTGAAATGCCCATCTCGGCAATCAGAGCGGTCAGCGTATCGCGCGACGGCGGGGTTTCCAGATAGAGGATAATCTCTGGCTCGGTGCCGCTGTTGCGGATCATCTCCAGCGTGTTGCGCGAGGTTCCGCAGGCCGGGTTGTGATAAATGGTGATGTGGCTCATATCAGTGGCTCATTACAGTGTGAAGGAGAGACGTAGCGCCAGCGCGGCGAGCGTCATAAACAGGACCGGCAGCGTCATAACGATGCCCGTCCGGAAATAGTAGCCCCAGGTGATCGTCATGTTCTTCTGCGCCAGCACGTGGAGCCAGAGCAGGGTGGCGAGGCTGCCGATAGGCGTGATTTTCGGCCCCAGATCGCAGCCAATCACGTTGGCGTAAATCATCGCTTCCTTAATCAATCCTGTCGCCGTACTGCCCTCGATGGAGAGCGCGCCAATCAGCACCGTGGGCATATTGTTCATTATGGATGAGAGAAACGCAGTGATAAACCCGGTTCCCAGCGTGGTGGCCCACAGACCGTGTCCGGCCAGGCTATCCAGTACGCCTGAGAGATATTCCGTCAGCCCGGCATTGCGCAGGCCATACACCACCAGATACATACCCAGCGAGAAGATGACGATTTGCCACGGTGCGCCGCGCAGCACTTTTCCGGTGTTTATCGCATGTCCGCGTTTTGCGACGGCGAATAAAACCAGCGCGCCGACGGTCGCGATGGCGCTGACAGGAATGCCGAGCGGTTCAAGCACGAAGAAGCCGACGAGAAGTAGCAGCAGCACAATCCAGCCCGTTCTGAACGTCGGGAGATCGTGAATGGCCCGAGTGGGCTCGCGGAGTTTTGCCAGGTCATATTTCGGGGGGATTTCCTTGCGAAAGAACAGATGCAGCATGACCAGAGTTGCGGCAATCGCGGCGATATCCACCGGGATCATTACCGAAGCGTATTCGCTGAACCCCAGCTTAAAGAAGTCTGCCGACACGATGTTGACCAGGTTGGACACAATCAGCGGCAGGCTGGCGGTATCGGCGATGAAGCCCGCCGCCATCACAAACGCCAGCGTGGCCTGCTTGCTGAACCCCAGCGCGAGCAGCATGGCGATGACGATAGGCGTCAGGATCAGCGCCGCACCGTCATTGGCAAACAGCGCCGCCACGGCTGCACCCAGCAGCACGATATAAGTAAACAGCAATCGCCCGCGACCATTCCCCCAGCGGGCGACGTGCAGCGCCGCCCACTCGAAAAAGCCGGACTCGTCCAGCAGCAGGCTGATGATAATGACGGCAATGAACGTCGCCGTAGCGTTCCAGACGATATTCCACACCACAGGTATATCGTTAATGTGAATCACGCCGCTGGCCAGCGCCAGCACGGCACCGATGGTCGCGCTCCAGCCGATACTGAGTCCCCTGGGCTGCCAGATGACCAGTACCAATGTGAATAAAAAAATCGCTCCTGCCAGAAACATCGCTTACTCCGTTATATCTGTTTTTGTGAATATATTGTTATCAACACGAGCCTGAAAGTCGATTTTTCAGCTTCATGCGCGTCTCTTCCCGCAGGCAGTTCCAGCTGTTGTCGATAACGACTGCCGCCCACGCAGGCATGTTGGGAGAGAGACGGTAATGGACCCATTTCCCTTCACGGCGATCGATAACCAGCCCGGACTCGCGCAGCAGCGCCATGTGGCGGGAGACCTTAGGCTGCGACTCGGCGGTCGCGACGCAGAGATCGCAGACGCACAGTTCGCCCGCTTCGCGGAGCAGCATGACGATGGCGAGCCGCGTTTCGTCGGAGAGGGTTTTGAAGAGCTGGAGCGGGTGGAGCATGGGATTTCCTGCAGGTGTGATTTTATATATGTTTAATCATATGTGTTTTCGTGGCAAGAGAGAAGAAAAGAATAGAGGAAGGTGAATTTCAGGCAACAAAAAACCCATTTATGTCAATGGGTTAATAAAAACAAAGACTTGCAGGATAATCAATAAGTTAGTTTGGTGGTGAAAGGTGGCGATTACGGGGTATTGCCAATCGCTGCCGCCACTTTGTCGCCACTTGGATCATCGTGACTTACTTTAAACGCCAGGGGCCTTTCTCTTCGACTTGCTCCACAGTTCCTTCCGACTCAAGTTCGCGGAGAAGGGCTACTGCCCAGTATTGTTGCTGCGTACTTGGTGCTTTAGGGTAATCTCCCCAGTCCAGACCGCAGAGGCGAAATACTTCTGCTTGCTTAACTCCCTTACCATTAATGCGTCCATCTGGGTGCTTTGCCAAAGCAGCAAGAGCCAGTTCTTTTGCTTTAGTACGAAGCTCTAACCCCTGTTTCTGTAACTCATTCATAATCAATCTCCCTGATAATCAAGACCGTCCTAATAATACTCCGCGAATGTCAGGCGCGCACGTGAGCTGCATCTAAGGATGATTGATCCATGGTTGCGAGGGGATTAAAGCGTAGGGCCGTTTCCAGGTGATCGGGCGCGAGGTGGGCATAGCGCATGGTCATTTTTATGTCGTGGTGGCCGAGGATTTTCTGGAGGGCAAGGATGTTCCCACCTGACATCATGAAGTGCGCTGCGAACGTATGGCGCAGAACGTGCGTAAGCTGTCCGCGCGGTAGCACGATTGAGGTTCTATCCATCACGGCTAAAAACTGGAAATAGCAGTCAGTAAAGAATTTAAAGCCGTCCAGGGCAATGATTTCTTCATACAGCTCTTTGCTGATCGGAATGCTGCGGTTCTTTTTGCCTTTGGTCCTGACGAACGTGATTCGATGCTTTGTGACCTGGGAGCGAGTGAGGTTAACCGCTTCACGCCATCGTGCACCCGTGCTCAGGCAGATCTTAACCACCAGAGCGAGCAGGGCGCTTTGGCGTTGGCAGTCATAAAGTAGCTCTGTGATTTGTTCATGCGTCAGCCAAGCCATTTCCTTTTCGGCAATAGTGAACTTGCGCATGCTTTCCAATGGGTTTGGTGCTCTCCATTCTCCGAGCCGGGCCAGCTCACTAAAAACGCTGCTCAGATAGCTTTGCTCCAGATTGATAGTTACAGGGCTGGCACCTTTCTTCCACTTCTCGCTAAAGTAGATTTCACCAGTCAGGCGCTTATCACGGTAATGCGCGAACAATTTCGAGCTGAGATCAATAGCGAGAGGGTTTCCGAGCGCATCGACAATCAGGACCAACTTGTCGTAAACATGCTCGCCAGCGGTCAGGGATTTGCCGTGTAGTTTGAACCAGAGTTCGACGACGTCTTTCAGCGTTCGGCGATCTACCGATTCACCCAACCAGGGCTTAGCCTCCGTTTCTTCCATCGTGTGGCGTTCAAAAGCTAATGCTTCGCCTTTGGTGGCGAACTGCTTACGCACTCGCCGCCCGCTACGCCCGGCGGGATAGCATTCACAAATCCATTTTCCTGTCGCGAGTTTTCGAACTGCCATAAAAAAGCCCTCATGTCTGAGGGCTGAATTTAACTGTGTATTTGAACAGTAGTCAATGTATGTAATTAGGCAATCATACATCCTTAGTTCAGCATCATAACCTCAATAGTGGATGAAACAAGTTGTTGGGGAGGCCTGGCATCAAAACCTTTTTGGAAAAAATCATAGGTAGCGTGTTCAGTCCATTTTTTTCGGGTTTCATCATCTTTAATAAAAAATGGAGAAGAGGTATCAATGTTGTCAAATATTATGCCATAAATAGCATATTCGGTATTATCCACCCTGTAGATATCTTCATCGTAACTTAAATATGTAAATCCTAATGTGTTAACAACGCTTGTTGGGTCTGCAGAATTATCTAGATAACTTAATGCCAATGAACGATTTAGAGAATACAGTATTACTCCTAATGTTCGGTATAATGAATATCCAAATATTTTCCCTGGGCCTATCCCCGATTGAGATAAAATCTGGTATATTTCAAAGTGGCGTGATAAGGTTTCTACCTCACGTAAGGACAACTTAGCTCTCTGTATTATAGTTTTTATGATGTGTCCGCAGGACTCGTTTACTTCACCTAATTTCGGAGAGCCATCTTTTAAAATCTCCCACAAGGCGACTGATGCATGGTTAGGAGTGTAATTATCTGGTTTAAATTTATCAGGCAAAACAAATGTAAATTTTATGAATTTGTCTAGATACTGCTCTGCATTTATCGATGAGCCGTATAGGTGACTTATTGAAGCCTTAAGTTGTTGAGTTTTTGCAACCAATATAAAATTTAAGTTTTTTATCTCAAATACATGTTTTATATTTTCAATAATTGAAAGGGCGAAAGTAGGCTTACACCTATCTAGTTCATCTATAATTATGGTTATCTTAAATTCTTCTGTAAGGCTTGAAATTGTATTTCTTAGCGTTTCGATGTTTTTTTGAGCTTCTATATGGTCGTCTAATAATGTTTCTATTGTACCGTCAATAGCACTCGAAGTGGCTTCCTTGATGGCATCTTCGAAACCATCAGCGATATCATCTGCATTTTGTTTTAGTACCCATCCTGTACCGGCTTTGAAAATGGTTTTTAAACCAAAGCGAATGGCTGGTAGTGCTTTTTGAATCAATTCCTTTCGTTTATTTTCTGGCAAAAGTGCAGCAACACCTGCCATTAATGTTAATATGGGTGCATCATTGTGATCTTCAGCGAAGGCATCTATGTAAACCACTTTATGATTTTGATTGTTGCTTTCGATATGATTTGCAAGTTTTTTGCTAAACTCAGTTTTCCCAGTCCCCCATCCTCCATCTATTACTAGTGGAGATATGTTGATATCAGAGTCCAAAAGGGCTATTAGTTTTTCAGCAATAGGCTTACGCAGAAACTCATCGCGATAATTGAATGTATATTCAATGCTCATTAATATCTCCTTTTTTAAGTGTGTAAAGCACTAAAATTTTTCGGCTCTTTTAAGTATGCAATACCAAACAATTCCAACTATTTGTATTTCATCTCTAGAGCACTCAAATCCGCGATTTCCTCCTTCAACATATAATCTGTTATTAGGTAGGCGGGTCAGAGTTCGAATAGAGATTTTTTCATCGATACCTATTACCCACAATCCATCGCTTATATCATCATATTTAAGACTACAAATATACTCGTTGTCCTGTTCTCTAATAATGAATGGGGAGTGTATTTTTTCGGATAGGAACGTTTTATCAAAAACATACGAACCATCTTCAATTAGCGCGCCAGAAATTAATTTTTTCGCTGGCACTAAAATCTGAGCATTTGTATGTGAGACTTTCTTTTCTCCTTTGCCAAAGGACAACCATTCTAATGGATGACCAGTCTCTATGGCACACTGTAAAACCCAATCTGCAGGGAATATGTCCCGCATGTAGCGAGTAGCCATTGTGCTCTTGGATACACCCAAGTGGTCACAAAGTGCCTGTCTCGTACTGAAGCCGTACGCCTCAACCAAACGCTCAATGACCTTCTTACCGCCGCTACTGAAATCCACAAGACCTCCAAAGCAATCTAAAATGCGTTGACAGATTCCAAAAGCGATCTTAAGTTGAACTCGAAGTGTTCTTTTGGAGCCTTCACTACTAATCACGTTAAACAACGGCTCTCCACAAGCCGCACTGAAAGAGGAATGTTGCACCATGACCCCAAACATTTCAATCACTCTGAATACACCGCACGTCACAATTGAACGCTATAGCGAACTCACAGGCCTTCCTGTCGATACGATTAATGACATGTTGGCTGATGGCCGCCTTCCACGGCATCGTCTCCGCAAAGACAAGAAGCGCGAAAAAGTCATGATTAACATGGCAGCTTTGACAGTAGATGCTCTTTCGGCGTGAGAAACCTTTGCTTATCGCATTTAATTTTATGGTTCGATTTTGCGATAAGTTCGGAGATGAAAACCATGTTTGATTACAGAGTTTCCAAACAAGACCATTTTGATGAAGCTTGCCGCACTTTCGCATTGCATCACAACATGGCGAAATTGGCAGAACGCGCTGGTATGAATGTTCAAACCCTGCGTAACAAGCTGAACCCGGAACAGCCTCATCAGCTCACTGCTCCCGATATATGGTTGCTGACCGACCTCACGGAAGATTCAACATTGGTTGATGGGTTTCTGGCGCAGATCCATTGCCTGCCATGTGTACCAATCAATGAAGTCGCGCGGGAGAATATGCCGCAGTATGTCCTGAAAGCTACCGCCGAGATCGGGCGTGTGGCGGCAAATGCCGTATCTGGTGTGCACTTGAACGCGACGACTCGTCGGCAGGTTGTTGAAAGCGTCAATTCTGTGACTCGTCTGATGGCGCTTACAGCTATTTCACTGCAGGCGCGATTGCAAGCCAACCCAGCAATGGCAAGCGTGGTCGATACCGTCACGGGCCTTGGCTCATCGTTCGGCCTGAGTTGAGGTGCCTATGCTGACAAATGAACCGTCATTTGCATCACTACTTGTTAAGAAAAGCCCAGGAATGCACTTCGGCCATGGCTGGATCGCAGGCAAAGATGGCAAGCGCTGGCACCCGTGCCATTCGCAGGCTCGATTGCTGGCTGACCTGTCAACCATCAAACAGGGGAAACCATGGCTATTGAAGGTGCTACAACGGCTCGCACGATAAGCCTAGGTGAACGCTATGAAGGGTTGAACCACATAGCGGAATTAAGGGCAAAGGTATTTGGAATTAACATTGAGTCAGAGCTTGAGCGGTTTATTAATGAAATGAGCGACCAACGGGACGCAAATAATAAACAGAACAAGCGGGCACTAGCCGCCATATTTTTCATGGCAAATATTCCGGCAGAGCGTCACGGCGTCAAAATTAGTGAGCTGACGACTGACGAAAAGCGGGAGCTGATAAAGGCAATGAACCATTTTCGTGCAGTGGTGAGCTTATTTCCAAAACGTCTGACCATGCCGAATTAAACCAAACCAGAAATTAATGGCGTAAACCCGCCGGGCCTCTTTTTGCCCAAATTCAGGATAAACACAATGCGAAATATTGAAACCCGAACCACCAAAACCGGACCAGATGATGCCGGGCTTAACCTGATGTTGACTGAGGCGCGCATGGAAGAACGCCGGGGCCGCGCTGATGTATTTGCTGCTCACCTGGAAAAACTGGCGGTGCATATCACCCGCGGCAAACTCAACGGCACCGAAGCTGCAGAGCTGCTGCGTAACGCTGCTGAAACCATCCAGAACGAAGCGCAGGAGATCCACTGATGGCTGATTCAATGGACCTCGTGCAGCAGCGCGTGGAAGAAGACCTCCAGCGCCACATCCACAACGCCCGCGCCAAAGTGCCGGGCGTTTCCCGTGTTCTCTGCATTGATTGCGATGCACCGATCCCGCCAGCTCGCCGCCGCGCTATTCCGGGCGTGCAGTGCTGCATCACCTGTCAGGAAATCGCTGAACTGAAAGGCAAGCACTACAACGGAGGCGCTGTATGAGCACAATATTGAAATGGGCGGGCAATAAAATCGACGTCATGCCAGAGCTGAAAAAGCACTTGCCTGCCGGTTCCCGTCTGGTTGAGCCGTTCGCGGGTTCATGCGCGGTGATGATGGCGACAGACTATCCTCATTATCTTGTCGCGGATATTAACGCCGACTTAATCAACCTTTACCAGAAAGCTGCGCAGCACACAGAGGAGTTAATCGCTTGTGCGCTGATATTTTTCAGCGAAGATAATAATGCTGAAAACTATTATCAAAACCGCCTGCGATTCAATAATGATACGACGCTGACTGCGCTGGAGCGCGCGGCACTGTTTTTATATTTGAATCGTCATTGTTATCGCGGGCTGTGCCGTTACAACCTGAGCGGGCAATTTAATGTGCCGTTTGGCAACTATAAAAAGCCCTATTTCCCTCACGCCGAAATCCTCACCTTTGCGGAAAAGGCCCGGCGGGCCACGTTCATCTGCGCCAGCTATGACGAAACACTGGCAATGCTGCAGGCAGGTGATGTGGTTTACTGCGATCCACCGTACGACGGCACTTTCACTGCATATCACACTGCGGGCTTTAACGAGGATGACCAGTATCACCTGGCCTCAATTCTTGAGCACCGCTCATCAGAAGGGCATCCGGTTGTTGTTTCAAACAGTGATACCTTGCTGACGCGTTCGCTTTACCGAAACTTCCTCCTGCACAGCATCACAACCAAGCGGAGCATGGGTGTTGACGCGGGGGAGCGTAAGTCCGCAGAGGAAATTATTGCTGTATCCAGGGTGCTGCGATCTCGCCGTACTCATTCCATCCTTGCACGGGTTTGCCCAGGAATTGATGAGGCCAGGGCGTGACGGCAAGCAAATCTGTATCCCTGGCTCAACAAACGGCTGGCGGCTCAAAAGAGGCCGCCGGGGTTTTCTCCTGGAGCGCCCCGAAAAAAGCAGTTAATCCATACCTTGACCCGGCAGAAGTAGCGCCGGGTTCAGCACTTTCAAACCTGATCACTCTGTACGCTGCCGACAACGAGCAGGAGCAGCTGCGCCGTGAGGCGCTGAGTGATGAGGTCTGGGAGCGTTATTTCTTCAATGAGTCCCATGATCCTGTCCAGCGTGAAATGGAGCAGGACAACCTCATCAGCCGCGCAAAAATGGCCCGTGAGCAGCAGCGCGTTAATCCCGATCTGGTGATTATCGCTGACGTAAACGCTGAGCCGTCCCACATCAGCAAGCCATTGCTTGAACGCATCAAATACTTTCATGGCCTGGGCCGGGCAAAGGCTTATTCCCGTTATCTGCGCGAAACTATCAGGCCATGTCTTGAGCGCCTGGCGCGGGTTCGTGACAGCCAGGTGTCTGCTTCCTTCCGGTTCATGGCAAGCCATGACGGTCTGGAGGGGCTGCTGGTCCTGCCTGAAATGAGCCAGGACCAGGTCAAACGCCTGTCTACGCTGGTTGCGGCACACATGAGCATGTGTCTGGATGCGGCCTGCGGTGATCTTTTTGTCACTGACGACGTGAAGCCCGAAGAAATCCGCCAGACGTGGGAAAGGGTGGCTGCGGAGGCAATGCGGCTGGATGTGATCCCACCTGCGTTTGAGCAGCTGCGCCGGAAGCGCCGCCGTCGCAAGCCTGTACCTTATGACCTCATTCCGGGATCGCTGGCGCGTATGCTTTGCGCAGATTGGTGGTATCGCAAACTCTGGCAGATGCGCTGTGAATGGCGGGAGGAGCAACTGCGCGCAGTTTGCCTGGTCAACAAGAAAGCCTCCCCGTATGTCAGCTATGAAGCTGTGATCCATAAGCGCGAACAGCGCCGCAAGTCACTGGAGTTTTTCAAATCGCATGAGCTGGTAAACGCCGACGGCTACACGCTGGATATGGAAGACGTGGTGAACGCCAGCAATAGCAACCCGGCCCACCGCCGCAACGAAATGATGGCCTGCGTCAAAGGGCTGGAGCTGATTGCTGAAATGCGCAGTGACTGCGCCGTGTTCTATACCATCACTTGCCCGTCCCGCTTCCATGCCACCCTCAACAACGGCAGGCCAAACCCGAAGTGGACCAGCGAAACGGTACGGCAAAGCAGTGATTATCTGGTTGAAACCTTCGCGGCATTCCGCAAGGCCATGCACAAGGCTGGGCTGCGCTGGTATGGCGTCCGGGTTGCTGAGCCACATCATGACGGCACAGTACACTGGCACCTGCTGTGCTTCATGCGCAAAAAAGACCGCCGTTCCATCACCGCGCTGCTGCGAAAATTCGCCATCCGTGAAGACCGTGAGGAGCTGGGAAAAAATACCGGGCCGCGCTTCAAGTCTGAGCTGATCAACCCACGCAAGGGCACGCCGACCAGCTACATCGCTAAATACATCAGCAAGAACATCGACGGGCGCGGGCTGGCTAATGAAGTCAGCAAGGAAACGGGCAGATCACAGCGGGACAGCGCGGAGCACGTCACCGCCTGGGCGTCTCTGCACCGTGTTCAGCAGTTCCGTTTCTTTGGCATTCCGGGCCGTCAGGCTTACCGTGAGCTGCGCCTGCTGGCAGGCCAGGCTGGCAGAGCGCAGGGCGATAAAAAAGCAGGTGCGCCGGTTCTGGAAAATGCCCGTCTGGACGCCGTACTGGCTGCTGCGGATGCGGGGTGCTTTGCCACCTACATCATGAAGCAGGGCGGCGTGCTGGTTCCCCGTAAACATCATCTTGTCAGAACGGCATACGAGCTTAACGACGAACCGAGCGCCTACGGCGATCACGGTATCCGAATTTATGGCATCTGGTCCCCGATTGTTGAGGGCCGGATCTGCACGCATGCAATCAAGTGGAAAATGGTTCGTAAGGCCGTTGACGTTCAGGAGGCGACAGCCGACCAGGGCGCTTGCGCCCCTTGGACTCGTGGCAATAACTGTCCCCCTGTTGAAAAAATGTACCAGACAGGTGGCGGATCTGCGGGTAGCGAAGAACCTTCAGCCCTACCGGACTTTGAGAATATGAGCAAAAAGGAGCTGCGCGAGCTGACAGCGAGGCTGCGGCTGGTCAAACCGAAGCGCAGGAAAGGGTACAAACAGGAAATTACGGATCAACAGCGCCTGCAGCTTGATTCGGAGCTGAGGTCAAGAGGCTTTGATGCCAGTGAAACGGAAATGGATCTGCTTCTGCGTGGCGGCAGCCTGCCATCTGGGGCCGGGTTGCGTCTGTTCTACCGGAATAAGCGACTACAAGAGGATGATAAATGGCGTCAGTGGTACTGAAAAATCTTAAATGAGGTTATCTATTAATCAAAGAGTTAGCTGAGTAAAAAAGTGTTTCAGCTTTAATTACACATGATGTACTGTATATATAAACAGTAATAAGGGGAGGGAGTTGTGAACGATTTGTTCATGGAGTCACTTGCACTGCAGCGGATAGAACTTATGGCCCGGCTGGTCGCCAGCTCAGATTGTAGCGATGACGACAAGGAAGTTGCGATTTCGTGGCTTTCGGAGCTGACGAGCGACCTGGTTACCAGGCTGAATGAGTATGGAGTGAGGCAAGATGAAAGCACGCATTAGTGATTCCGCACCATGGGAAACTCCCTCCCGTGCCGCATTAAGCGGCATGACGGTGCTGTGCATGTCTATGGTGCATGGATTCGCATGATCCAAATAGGATCGCAACGGGTCGGAGCCGCCAGAACTGGCGCGCTTCCCGGCCTGTCATGCACCTGCATGAAAACCACTACACAAAGCGGGCAGGCGTGGCGGGGATACGAGTGCGCGCTCGTTGTGATATCATTGATTTGTCTTATCTGGGAATGACTGCTTTGTGGTGGATGAGTAAAATGATAAAAGACAAGCTTTGTGACAACAAGATTAGAGTTTTGTATGTAGCAATTTTCGTAGTTGTAATGGTGTTAGCATGGTTTGGGCGCTCATTTATACTTAACGATACGTCTAAATTTAACTTGCTCGGCTACATGGGTACTGTAGTCACGATATTAGGCTTAATAATTACATTCTTAGAGGTTATGCATGGTGTAGTAGTTAGTAAGAGTCTGCATAAGCAAGCAAGTGAAATGCTTGGGCATTTTAAAGACAAAGAATTTGAATTGTTAATGAGTGAACTAGTAACCGTTCTTGATTATCTAATTTCTGATGTTGATGATAAAAGTTTCACAATAGCTTTAAGACAGTTGTCTTCTTTTTATAGAATACATAAACGTGTAAAATCCAACTATGTTGAATATTATGGTAAGGATGATTCAGATGTTATAGATAAAATAAATAACATTGAAAAAAACATCTCTGCTTTGAGGTATACAAAACAATCAGCAATGATACCAAACAAAGTAATGATTGATTTAAACGAAGGGTTGATAGACGTTAAACGTTTTTTTGTTAATAAACAGTCTGAATTAGGAGGCTCCAAAAATGCTGCCAGCTAATATTTACAACATGGTTAACAAACTGATTGAAATGACCCGGTCAGGGCAAGTGTCATGGAGTTTTGACTATTATAATGATAAAGTGTCTGCGTCATTACCGCACTTTTCAGTGAGCATACTTTCCCGCTTCGATAGTGATACTGGGATTTCATATTTGCATGTGGATTATTTTGATAATAACAATCGTCAATCTTATAGATTTTCTACAGATATGTATGAAACGCAATATGATACTGTCAGGGTGTTATATGATGAGGCTCAAGCTTCAAATTTAGACATAAAATTCTAAAGTGACGGAGACGATGTTATTCGTCTCCGCTCGATCATTTTCGTTATGAATTTAAATCGTATTTGGTGAATTTTATTATCCTCTCACCAATCCATGTATTTAACTCTTCCAATCTCTTTTGTAAGGGAATTAATTCGTTACGTACAAACACATTTGCCGCCTTCTCCACATCCCCAAATCCTCCAACATTGCTCGGCATAATCCCCATCATCTGCGGCGGAACGCGGTGAGCTGCCATCATGTCATCCCGGCTCACGTTCTTGATGTTCAAAAACTCATCCTTAGCAGCTACCTCTGACAGCGGGATGATCTGAATCCCGTCCTTTTTGCCGTTCGGTGAATACATAAACAGGTTGCGGAAGTTACCCGGCCCTTTGGCGCTTTTCATCGCCTGGCGGATGTTGTTCACGTCCTCTTGGTTCTGCGCGGCGTCGGTCATATACATGATGAACCCTGCATGGCTGCCATTGATGTAATACTTGCGGCGGAACAGGGTTGCGGACTCATTCAGCAGGGCGGACGGGATGGCGGACAGGTATTCCGGTAGGCCGTAAATCTCCTGGTTTAAATCCGGCTCCATCAGGTGAAAGATGCTGCCTTTAGTGAACTCGTACGGCTGCGTGGTCATGCCGTACTGCACAAACCAGTAGGTATCCAGATCGATGCCCCGGCGGGTGTATTTTGCCAGTGACGGCTCTAGCGACAGAATGCCGCCGAGGCGGTTGGTACGCTTCTCCAGATAGGCGTTACCGAATACCAGATAATCCTGCACAAACCGGCTGAATGCCTGCTGGCTAAGCAACGGGTGCGGGATAAAGGTGCTGGTCAGAATATTGCGCTTCACTGCAATCGGTGAGCTGTGATGTACGGCCGCACGGTAGGTGCGTGCCAATCCGTCAAAGCTGACCGGCGGCTCATACCAGCTGTCCATCTGCACGCATTCCACATAATCCAGCAGCTCACGACGGTCCAGTACCGGAATCGGGTCGCCGAAGCTGAACGCTTCTGCTCTGGTTGTGCCGGTGTGCTCAACTGCAGCGCGGCTTTTATTTCTCTTGCCCATCAAAAAATCTCCACAATATTGCTGGTATTGGCGGCTTCGCCCTGCAGCGGTTCGTTAAACAGTGCGTGCATCGTTGCCCACGCCAGATCGGCGTGGCTGGCTTCTTCGCTGCGGCTGGCTTCATAGGTCGGGCGGTTGCCGCTGGCGGTGGTGGCCCGGCGGATAGCCATAAAGGACTGCGCGATGTCTGTGTGTCCGGCGTCGAATTCCAGACGGTGGTGGCTGATAATGTCGTACGCCTTGAGCACCAGGGCGTTTTTGACGTTGGGGTTGTAGACGAACTCGCGCACAGCCGGGAAGAATGCCTTCACGTTCTCATACACGCCGTGGCCGACGCCGGTGGAGTCGATGCCGATATAGGTTACGTTGTACTGTTGTGTCAGTTTTTTGATGGCGTCCGCCCGGGCGCGGAAGTCCATGCCGCGCCACTGGTGACGCTCCAGAATGCGGAATTTGCCGCCCGGCACAGTAGGCGGTGCCATGACAACGCAGCCCGCGCTGTCACCGTTCTGCGTGCCTTTCGCCGGGTCATAGCCGATCCACACTTCGCGCCAGCCAAACGGGCGCAGCGCCAGCGCGTGAAAGTCGCTCCAGACCTCCCAGCAGTCCACCATGCAGGCCTGTAGCTCGCTGAGCGGGAACACGGACGCCAGATCGTCGATAAACTCGCACATCAGCAGGTTCTGGTATTCGTCCGGGCTGTACTCCATGCGCAACTGGTCGATATCAAACAGGTTACATCCGCCGCGCACAGCATCTTCCACAGTGACAATCTGTCGATACTGCCCGTCCGGGCAGAGCAGGCCGGGAGCCAGGCTACCGTGCGTCAGGTCAATATCTACCTTGTCGGCTTTTGCGCGGCCTCGGTTGAACAGCGCGCCGGACCAGAACGGATACGCACTGTGGGTCAGGCTGGACGGCGTGGAGAAGTAGGTTTGTCGCCATTTTTTATGGATGGCCATCCCGGAGGCGACCTTGCGCAGCTCCTGGAATTTCGGTATCCAGAAATATTCATCCAGATACAGGTTGCCGTGGTAGCTCTGCGCCGTGCGGGCGTTGGTGCCGAGGAAGTACAGGCACGCGCCGTTGCTGAGCGTCATCGGGTCGCCTTTCAGCTCAACATCTACCTCTTTTGCAAAGTCGATGATGTACTGCTTAAAGACGTGCGCCTGCGCCTTGCTGGCTGAGAGGAAAATCTGGTTGCGCCCGGTGGTGATGGCGTCAATCAGCGCTTCGCGGGCAAAAAAGTATGTTGCCCCGATCTGGCGTGATTTAAGCAGGTTGCGAATGCGGTGTTTTACGCCCGCCTGCCACCAGTGGCGCTGATATTCAAACATGCCGTTGCGGAAAATTTCTTCCAGCTTTTCGGTCTGTTCATCAGTGAAAACATTCTTTTCGGGCTGGCGGCGTGGCCCTTTGTTACGGTTGGCAACTTTCGGGTTTAAGTCTGCTTCGTTGCCGCCATCGTTAAATTTACCGATCCGGGCGTGGCGCTCTGACTGGCGCGCCAGCAGGTCAATCTCTTTGAAGTCTTTTCCTTCTTTCTGCTCCTTCATGATGAGCTGGCAGTAACGCGCGGCAGTGGTGAGCTGCATCTGATCCAGCGGGCCATATTCGCCCCATTTATCGCGCTTCTTCCAGCTGTGAACGGTTGCAACTTTCTCGCCCAGCATTTCAGCAATGCGGGCTACGCGGTATCCCTGAAAGTACAGCAGCATGGCCTGCCGACGGGGATCGAGGTCTGTGGGGGTCAGTGTGGTGTTCATGGCACAAACATACGGCCTTGACTGGCAGCTTTCCCCGGCTGCGGATTGTGTGATTGTCCGCACAAGCTCCGCACGTTGTTTCACTCCCCCTATCACCGCAAACATAAGGCTCCAGTAACTTTTTTCTAACGGAGCACGGCTCATGACAGTGAAAGCAAAGCGTTTCCGTATCGGGGTGGAAGGTGCCACCACTGACGGGCGCGAAATCCAGCGTGAATGGCTGGTACAGATGGCTGCCAGCTACAACCCGACGGTCTATACCGCGCTGATTAACCTTGAGCACATCAAGTCTTATCTGCCGGACAGCACCTTTAACCGCTACGGCAGGGTGACGGGGCTGGTTGCAGAAGAAATCAAGGACGGGCCGCTGACGGGCAAGATGGCGCTTTATGCCGATATCGAACCCACGGACGCCCTGGTGGAACTGGTGAAGAAAGGCCAGAAGCTTTTCACCTCCATGGAGGTCAGCACGAAGTTTGCAGACACCGGCAAAGCCTACCTTGTGGGGCTGGGTGCGACGGACGATCCGGCGAGCCTTGGCACCGAAATGCTGGCATTCAGCGCCAGCGCCGCGCATAACCCGCTGGCGAACCGTAAGCAGAATCCTGAAAACCTGTTTTCGGAAGCGGTTGAAACGCTGATCGAACTGGAAGAAGCCCAGGACGAAAAGCCGTCCCTCTTTGCCCGCGTCACCGCGCTGTTCACCAAAAAAGAGCAGACCGATGAGGCGCGTTTCTCCGACGTGCATAAAGCCGTGGAACTGGTCGCCACCGAGCAGCAGAACCTGAGCGAACGCACTGATAAATCCCTGTCAGAACAGGACAAGCGCCTTTCTGAGCTGGAGTCCTCCCTGCAGGAGCAGCAGGCCGCCTTTGCCGAGCTTGAGAAAAAGCTGAGCAGCGAAGACAGCCGTAAAGACTACCGCCAGCGCGCGCCGGGCGGTGACGCACCGGCAGGCACCCTGACCAATTGCTGATGGAGCATAAAACCCGATGAAAAAGGAAACCCGCTTTGCCTTTAACGCTTACCTGCAGCAGCTGGCGCGCCTGAACGGTGTGGAGATTGAAGAACTCTCCAGTAAGTTCACCGTAGAGCCGTCCGTGCAGCAGACGCTGGAAGACCAGATCCAGCAGTCCGCCGCTTTCCTGACGCTGATTAACATCACGCCGGTCACTGAGCAGTCCGGTCAGTTGCTGGGGCTGGGCGTTGGCAGCACCATTGCCGGAACCACCGATACCACCACCAAAGAGCGCGAGCCTACCGATCCGACGCTGATGGAAGACGTGGAATACAAATGCGAGCAGACCAACTTTGATACGGTGCTGACCTACGCAAAACTGGACCTGTGGGCGAAATTCCAGGACTTCCAGGTGCGTATCCGCAACGCCATCGTCAAGCGTCAGGCGCTGGACCGCATCATGATCGGCTTTAACGGCGTGAAGCGTGCCAAAACCTCCAGCCGTGCTGAAAACCCGCTGCTGCAGGACGTCAATAAAGGCTGGCTGCAGAAAATCCGCGAAGATGCGCCGGATCACGTCATGGGCAGCACCACGAAAGACGGTGCAACGACTGCAGGCGCGGTCAAGGTGGGCAAGGGCGGTGACTATGCCAACCTGGACGTCGTGGTGATGGATGCCGTCAACGAGCTGATCGACGCGGTTTATCAGGATGATGACGATCTGGTTGTCGTCTGCGGACGTGAACTGCTGTCTGACAAGTATTTCCCGCTGGTCAACAAAGAGCAGGACAACAGCGAGAAAATCGCCGCCGATCTGATCATCAGCCAGAAACGTATGGGCGGCCTGCAGGCTGTGCGCGCGCCTTATTTCCCGGCAAATGCCCTGCTGATCACCCGTCTGGATAACCTGTCCATCTACTGGCAGGAAGACACCCGCCGCCGTTCTGTTATCGACAACCCGAAACGTGACCGGATTGAAAACTTTGAATCCGTCAACGAGGCGTATGTGGTCGAGGACTACCGCTGCGCGGCGCTGGTAGAAAACATCGAAATCGGTGATTTCAGCGCGCCTGCCGCACCGGAAGGTGGGGAATAACGCATGAGCCTGAGTCCTGCACGGCAGCACCGCCTGCGCATTCAGGCCGAACAGGCCGCCCGTGAGGGCGGCAGTGTTCGCCATGCGTCGGGCTATGACCTGATGCTGCTGCAGCTGGCAGAAGACCGCCGCCGCCTCAAGGGCGTTCAGTCCACGGTGAAAAAGGCGGAAATCAAGGTGGAGCTGCTGCCGAAATATTCCGCCTGGGCGGAGGGCGTGCTGACTGCCGGAGGTGCGCAGCAGGATGACGTGCTGATGTACGTGATGCTGTGGCGTATCGACGCTGGTGATTATGCCGGTGCGCTGGAAATCGGGCGTCATGCGCTGCGCCATGGCTGGGTGATGCCGCTGGGCAACCGTAACGTGCAGACCGTGCTGGCAGAAGAAATGGCAGACGCGGCGCAAAGCGCCCTGCTTGCCGCTGCTGGTTTTGATGCCGATCTGCTCCTGCAGACGCTGGACCTGACAACCGATCTGGATATGCCGGACCAGTCGCGGGCGCGCCTGCATAAAGCCATCGGCGCTGTACTGAGCGAAAGCAACCCGGCATCTGCCCTGAATCACCTTACCCATGCGCTGCAGCTCGATCCCCGCTGTGGCGTGAAAAAAGAAAAGCAGCAGCTGGAGCGCAGACTGCGCAATGACAGCCGCTAAAGAACGTGCCCCTCGCACGGGCGGCACGGGGTGGCGAAAGGCACTGCCACATCAAAACCCCGTCCACCGCCCACTTATTCAGGAGAAAGCCGCATGAAGTTTGTTGCGCCCGAACAGGCACCGGAACAGGCGGAGGTCATCAAAAATACGCCGTTCTGGCCTGATGTGGACCTGTCGGAATTTCGCAGTGTGATGCGCACTGATGGCACGGTGACGCAGCCGCGTTTAAAGCAGGTCGTGCTGACGGCGATCTCTGAGGTTAACGCTGAGCTGTTCGACTTCCGCAACCGTCAGCAGATGCTGGGCTGGCGGACACTTGCTGAGGTTCCCGCAGAAATGCTGGACGGCAAAAGCGAGCGTATCCAGCACTACCACAACGCCGTTTTTTGCTGGGCGCGCGCCGTGCTCAATGAGCGTTATCAGGACTATGACGCCACGGCGTCAGGCGTGAAGCGAGGGGAGGAGCTGGCGGAGGCCAGCGGCGATCTGTGGCGTGATGCCCGCTGGGCTATCAGCCGGGTGCAGGATGCACCGCACTGTACGGTGGAGCTTATCTGATGAAAGTGCGTGCGCATCAGTATGACACGGTGGACGCGCTTTGCTGGCGTCATTACGGGCGCACGCAGGGTGTCACTGAGCAGGTTCTGCAGGCAAATCCGGGGTTGGCTGAGTACGGCCCATTTTTACCGCACGGGCTGCAGGTGGAGCTGCCGGACATTACGGCGTCAACCACGGCGCAGACCGTCCAGCTATGGGACTGAATTATGACGCTTGAACGAATCAGCGCCTTTATCACTTACTGCGTTGCCCTGCTTCTGGCATGGCTCGGTGATTTGTCTCTTAAAGATGTATCGACCATCACCGGTCTTGCGCTGGGGATTATTACGGCAGCGGTGACCTGTTATTTACGCTGGAAAGCCTACCAGCTGCTGCGGGACGGCAGAATATCCAGGGGGGAATATGAGTCCTTCAATCGTTAAGCGTTGCCTGGTCGGCGCGGTGCTGGCGATTGCCGCCACGCTGCCGGGTTTTCAGTCGCTTCATACCTCCGTCGAGGGGCTGAAACTGATTGCTGATTTCGAAGGGTGTCGCCTCCAGCCATACCAGTGCAGCGCCGGGGTCTGGACGGACGGGATCGGCAATACGTCTGGGGTAGTGCCGGGCAAAACCATAACGGAGCGACAGGCCGCGCAGGGGCTGATTAATAACGTGTTGCTGACGGAAAAAAGGATTGAAGCCTGCCTGCAGGTTAAACCACCTCAGCATGTTTACGATGCCCTGATCAGTATCGGCTTTAATGTCGGAACCGGGGCTATCTGCCGGTCAACAATGGTTTCTTACATCAATCGCCAGCAGTGGTGGCAGGCGTGCAACCAGCTCCCCCGCTGGGTTTATGTAAATGGTCAACGGAATAAAGGGCTGGAAAACCGGCGCGCCCGTGAGCTTGCCTGGTGTCTTAAAGGGGCAGGGGCATGACGCGCGCGCTGGCGGTGATCCTGGCTCTGGTGCTGGCACTGCTGGGCTGGCAGTCATGGCGGCTTAACAATGCCGGTCACACCATCGGGACGCAGGCAGAGACGCTTAAAAAGAACAAGCAGGAGCTGGCGAAGAAAAACAGCCAGCTCATCAGCCTGTCCATTCTTACCGAAACCAACAGCCGGGCGCAGATGCAACTTTATGCTGCAGCGGAGGAGACTTCCGCGCTGTTGCGGAGTCGCCAGCGCCGGATCGAGGAGCTAAAACGTGAAAACGAGGATTTACGCCGCTGGGCTGACACTCCTTTGCCTGCTGACATTATCCGGCTGCGGGACCGCCCGGCCCTCGCCGGAGGTGCAGCTTACCGTGAGTGGTTGTCCAAAAGTGACGCAATGCCGCCTGGACAGGTCAGCGCCGCGCAGTAATGGGGATCTGAACCAGGTGCTGGATGAGACAGAGGCCGCCTGGGCGATATGTGCCGACAAAGTGGACACGATCATTGCGTGTCAGGAGCGAGATAGTGAACAAGCCGCAGTCCTTACGCAACGCCCTGAATAAATCGGTGGCGTATGTCCGTGACAACCCCGACAAGCTGCACCTTTTTGTTGATAACGGTTCGCTGGTCGCAACCGGCGCCCGTTCAATGTCATGGGAATATCGCTACACCCTGAACGTGGTGATTGAAGACTTTAGCGGCAACCAGAATTTAGTGATGGCGCCCGTGCTGCTCTGGTTAATGACCAATCAACCGGACGCCATCAGCAACCCGGAGCTGCGCGAAAAACTTTTTACCTTTGACGTCGATATCCTGAGCAACGATCTGTGTGATATCAGCCTCAATCTGCAGCTCACGGAGCGCGTGATTGTCAGCACAGACGGCACCGTATCGAGCGTTGAAGCGGTGCCGGAACCCGACGTACCCGAAGAAATGTGGACGGTGAAACGTGGATGACCTGCAGAGGGTGGATGACTGGCTGGCGGCCCTGCTGGCGAATCTGGAACCGGCAGCCCGCAACCGTATGATGCGACAACTGGCGCAGGAGCTGCGCCGGTCGCAACAGCAAAATATCAGGCTGCAGCGCAATCCAGACGGCACCGCCTTTGAGCCGCGCCGGGTGACGGCCAGAAGTAAAAAGGGGCGCATCAAGCGCCAGATGTTCACCAAATTGCGCACCACTAAATACCTGATGGCCGCAGCCACTGCGGACTCTGCCAGCGTACAATTTGCAAATAAGGTGCAGCGTATAGCACGTGTTCACCACTATGGATTACGTGATAGAGTTAATAAATCTAATTATAAAGTGAAATATCCACAACGTAATCTTTTAGGTTGGAATGATCGCAGTAAAGCATCAATTTATGAAATTTTACTGCGTTGGTTACAATAAGTAGTTTTAGATTTGATTAGGGAAGATTCTTCTTTCATTTAAAAGTTCTAGGGCGATGTTGTTACTTATCAGCTTTACTAGGTCGCCACAAACATCGAAAGAATATCTAAAATAATCCAAATCTGGTGTGAGGTTTTTTTTGTGATCTGGCTGAATCCCTACTTCCTTAAGTTTTTTTTCATAACGAGAATCTTTGAGCCAGTTGTTATGAACACCAGTATCTCGTCTTGCCTTTATTTCAATGTACGATTTTATTTTCGGCTCAATTATCTTTTTGTCGATGGATGTTAGTTTGCAAAATTTGTTGATGTACTCTTTTGCTGAACCAAAAGTTAAGCTGGCTAAGCCTTCGTTTACTAAAAGATCCCATAGTTCATCTGTTGATGATGATTTGAAGGTACCATAATCGCATTTTATTTTGTCGAGGCTTTCTGGTTTCAGTTTATAGACTAATCTAGTTATTTCTATTATGTAGTCCTCAAAAGCAGATACCAATGAACTAAAACATAATGACGGCATGTGCTTGTCTACTAAATCATGCCGTATGCCGTTTTGAGATATATCTGGAGTGTGCTTCTCTAGGAATGATTCAAGGTTTTTATAAGCATCATATAGCTTAGGATTGCCTTCTTTGGTCGCGTGAGCGATTGCGACATTCTGAAAAGAAATGGTCCTGAAAAGTGTGTCAGCTTTAATGAAGAATGATGAGGAAATTTTATCAAGCAGCTTATGGTTTTCTGAGTCCATATTATCAATCTCGATTTTCAGGTCTATTGTTTGAAGGAACATACAATGGTTAATTGTGGCTGAAGATAAGTTGTTTAGTCAATTATGTATTCCATGAACGCACAATTTACCGAAATCATGCGCCTTATCACCAACTTGATCCGCACTGGTACCGTAACCGAAGTGGACCGGGAAAACTGGCTGTGCCGGGTGAAAGTGGGCGAGCTTGAAACCAACTGGATTAACTGGCTGACACTGCGCGCAGGCGGTGCCCGTACATGGTGGTGCCCGTCGCAGGATGAGCAGGTGGTGGTGCTGAGTATGGGCGGCAATCTGGAAACCGCTTTTGCCTTACCTGCGATCTATTCCAACCAGTTCGCGCCGCCGTCGGACTCAGTGGACGGCTGCGTAACGGAATACCCGGACGGTGGCTGGTTTGAATATGAACCCGCGACCGGCCGCTGGCATGTGCGGGGTATCAAATCCATGGTGATCGAGGCTGCAGATAACATAACCCTGAAAACGGGGGAATTTGTGGTGGAAGCAAGCAACACGCGCATAAACAGCGAGGTGGTGATCAATGGTGGCGTCACCCAGGGCGGCGGCGCCATGAGTTCTAACGGGATCGTAGTCGATAAACACGGTCATACCGGCGTTAAGTCCGGCGGCGATACATCGGGAGGTCCTGTATGACGCTGTATATTGGTATGAATCAGGACAATGGCAAAGCCATTTCTGATGCGGACCATTTGCGGCAGTCGGTCAGGGATATTCTGCTGACTCCCCAGGGAAGCCGTATAGCCCGCCGGGAATATGGTTCCCTGCTGTCAGCATTGATTGACCAGCCCCAGAACCCGGCGCTGCGCCTGCAGATTATGGCGGCTGTTTACGTATCGCTGAGTCGCTGGGAGCCTCGGCTAACTCTGGATTCCATCACCATCAACAGCGCCTTTGACGGCTCCATGGTGGTTGAGCTAACCGGGAAGCGCAATAACGGCGCGCCTGTTTCTCTTTCGGTATCAACAGGAGCAGACAATGGCAGTCATTGACCTTTCCCAGCTCCCCGCGCCGCAAATCGTTGACGTGCCGGACTTTGAATCCCTGCTGGCTGAGCGTAAGGCCGCCTTTGTGGCCCTGTATCCGGCAGATGAACAGGACGCGGTGCGGCGCACGCTTGAGCTGGAATCTGAACCCATCACCAAACAACTGCAGGAAAACACGTACCGGGAAATCCTGCTGCGCCAGCGTATCAACGAGGCGGCGCAGGCGGTCATGGTGGCTTATGCCATGGGTGGCGATCTCGATCAGATGGCGGCCAACTACAACGTGAAGCGGCTGACGGTTACACCTGCCGATAACGACGCGGTACCGCCGGTCGCAGCGGTAATGGAAAGTGACGAGGCGTTGCGCCTGCGTGTTCCTGCTGCATTTGAGGGGCTGTCCGTTGCGGGGCCGACAGCGGCCTACGAGTTTCACGCTAAAAGCGCTGACGGGCGAGTGGCTGACGCCAGCGCAACCAGCCCGGCACCGGCGGAGGTGGTGCTTACCGTGCTGAGCCGTGAGGGCGCCGGAACGGCAGCGGCGGATCTGCTGGCGGTGGTTGAACAGGCGCTTAACAGTGAGAACGTGCGGCCGGTTGCTGACCGTCTGACGGTGCGCAGCGCTGAAATTATTCCGTACAGCGTGGATGCAACGATCTTTCTTTACCCGGGGCCAGAAGCTGAGCCGGTGATGGAGGCGGCAAAGGCCAGCCTGCAGAAATATATCGCCAGCCAGACGAGGCTGGGGCGCGATATTCGCCGCAGTGCTATTTATGCCGCGCTGCACGTTGAGGGTGTGCAGCGTGTTGAGCTGGCCTCGCCGCTCGCTGATGTGGTGCTGGATAAGACACAAGCCGCTTCATGTACGGAATGGAGCGTAACCAACGGGGGAACGGATGAATAGTCTGCTTCCTCCTGGTTCATCGCCGCTTGAGCGCCGCCTGGCACAGACCTGCAGCGGAATTTCCGATCTGCAGGTGCCGCTGCGAGATTTATGGAACCCGGCAACATGCCCGGTCAAGTTTCTGCCGTATCTGGCGTGGGCCTTTTCGGTTGATCGCTGGGACGAAGGATGGGCGGAGAGCGTGAAGCGCCGCGTGGTGCAGGATGCGTTCTATATCCATCAGCACAAGGGCACAACCAGCGCGGTGCGGCGTGTGGTGGAGCCGTTCGGCTTTCTGATCCGCATCATTGAATGGTGGCAGACCGGCGAGGCGCCGGGCACGTTTCGCCTGGATATTGGGGTGCAGGACCAGGGCATAACAGAGGAAACCTATCTGGAGTTGGAGCGCTTGATTGGTGATGCCAAACCCTGCAGTCGGCATCTGATCGGCATGTCCATAAACCTGCAGACGAGCGGGCCATATTTTGTTGGGGCTGCCACTTATACCGGCGAAGAAATCACGATTTATCCGTATATCAACGAAACCATCATTTCCGGTGGCACTGCTTACGAGGGCGGCGCCGTCCATGTTATCGACACAATGAGAGTGAACCCATGAGCGCAAAATTTTATACCCTGCTGACGGATATCGGCGCGGCGAAACTGGCAAGCGCCGCCGCGCTCGGTGTGCCGTTAAAAATTACCCAGATGGCGGTGGGCGACGGTGGCGGCGTGTTACCAACGCCCAGCGCGCAGCAGACAGCGCTGGTTGCTGAAAAGCGCCGTGCGGCATTGAATATGCTGTATATCGATCCGCAGAACAGCAGCCAGATTATTGCTGAGCAGGTGATCCCCGAAACTGAGGGCGGTTGGTGGATTCGTGAGGTCGGTCTGTTCGATGAAACCGGCGCGCTGATTGCCGTCGGCAATTGCCCTGAGAGCTACAAGCCGCAGCTGGCGGAGGGGAGCGGACGCACGCAGACCGTGCGCATTGTGCTTATTACCAGCAGTACCGATAATATCACCCTGAAAATTGACCCCGCAGTGGTGCTGGCAACCCGCAAATACGTGGATGACAAGGTGCTGGAGTTGAAGGTGTATGTGGATGATTTGATGGCAAAGCATACCGCCGCCAGCGATCCCCATACGCAGTATGCGCCGAAAGCCAGTCCGACATTCACCGGCACGCCAAAAGCGCCGACGGCTGAGGCAGGCAATAATTCCACGCAGCTTGCAACCACGGCCTTTGTGCAGGTAGCGATTGCGGAACTGGTGGACTCATCGCCTGGCGCGCTGGATACGCTGAACGAACTGGCTAAAGCACTAGGCAACGATCCGAACTTTGCCACCACCATGACCAATGCGCTTGCCGGGAAAATGGATAAATCAGCTAATGGCGCAGATATTGCAGATATTTCCGCGTTTCTGAATAACCTTGGTCTGGGGGCAGGCTCCGCTTTGCCAGTTGGTGTGCCTGTTCCATGGCCTCTTACTACAGCTCCCGCTGGCTGGCTGAAGTGCAATGGTGCAGCCTTTACTGCTGCGCAGTATCCGAAGCTGGCACAGGCGTATCCGGGGCTAAAACTTCCTGATTTGCGCGGCGTGTTTATTCGCGGCTGGGACGATGGGCGGGGGCTGGATAGTGGCCGCGCTATTCTATCGTATGCTGCTGATAAGTTGAGGAAGCACACACACGCGTTATTGTTTGGTAATGGTGACGGGGGCGAAACTCCTGCTGTTCATGAATCTTATCGTAAGAGTTCAGCGACCGTTTATTTTGCTTATTCGGGGAGCAGTGGCGTGTATTTATCCGATGAGGGCCAGAACGAAACCGCGCCATGCAACGTGGCATTTAACTACATCGTGAGGGCCGCATAATGCAAAGCGCAGTTATAGAAAATGGATTTGCCGTCGTGGCTGGTGAGGTTGTTGTGTTTAATTATGACAGTCTGACGCGGGTTTATTTGTCACAAACAACGGAGTTTATTCCGGTGGGCGTCAGCATTCCTGCAAATGCCTGTACGGACAAGCCACTGGCAGCAAAAAAAGGTTATGTTGTCTGCCGGAACAGTCAACTGACCGGATGGGAGTATCTGGCGGATCATCGCGGTGAAACCGTCTGGAATATCAGAACCGGGGCGGAGCAGCAAATTACCGTGCCGGGCGGTTATCCTGCTGATACCACTATATACCCGCCATCGACACCATATGATAAGTGGAACGGTGAGCGATGGGTAACAGATGAGGCGGCGAAAGCAGCTGCAGTAATTGCCGAAGCTACAGCAACAAAAGCAGAACTCATTAAAAGCGCCGCTGCCAAAATCGAACCCCTGCAGGATGCTGTTGATCTGGATATGGCAACAGATGAAGAAAAGAGCCGCTATGATGCCTGGCGAAAATACCGCGTATTGCTGACGCGCGTGGATACATCGCAGGCCCCCGATATTAACTGGCCTGAACCTCCCGAAGATTAATCCCATCCCCGCAACTGCGGGGATTTTTTTACCCCTTCCATTGTGTCATTCCCTATACATAGCCCGGCGCGTGCGCCGCGTGCATATCAACCAGAACATAGGCACACCCCCTGTACACCGGAGAGACTGCCATATGGCTCAGGATTACCACCACGGGGTGCGCGTTGTTGAAATCAACGAGGGCACCCGACCTATCACCACGGTGAGCACCGCCATCGTGGGCATGGTCTGCACCGGCGATGATGCTGATGCGTCCATGTTTCCCCTCAATAAGCCTGTTCTGCTGACCGACGTGCTGACCGCCAGCGGTAAAGCAGGCGAATCTGGCACGTTGGCCCGCTCGCTGGATGCAATTGCCGACCAGGCTAAACCCGTGACCGTAGTTGTGCGCGTTGCACAGGGTGAAACCGAAGCGGAGACAACCTCTAACATTATTGGCGGTGTGACAGCCGACGGTAAAAAAACAGGCATGAAAGCGCTGTTATCTGCGCAGTCCCAGCTCGGCGTTAAGCCGCGCATTCTTGGCGTGCCGGGGCATGACACGCAGGCGGTTGCTACTGAGCTGCTGAGCGTGGCGCAGAGTCTGCGCGGGTTTGCTTATCTGTCCGCCTACGGCTGCAAAACGGTGGAGGAGGCTATTGCCTATCGCGCTAATTTCAGCCAGCGCGAGGGGATGCTTATCTGGCCTGATTTCATCAGTTTTGACACCGTGCTGAATGCTGACGCAACGGCTTACGCTTCAGCCCGTGCGCTTGGTCTGCGTGCCAAAATTGACGAGCAGACCGGCTGGCATAAATCCCTGTCCAACGTGGGCGTGAATGGCGTCACCGGCATTTCTGCCGATGTGTTCTGGGATTTGCAGGACCCGGCAACCGATGCGGGGCTGTTGAACCAGAACGATGTCACCACGCTGATCCGCAAAGACGGTTTCCGCTTCTGGGGCTCCCGCTGCCTCAGTGACGATCCTCTGTTTGCCTTTGAAAACTACACCCGCACCGCGCAGGTACTGGCTGACACCATCGCAGAAGCGCATATGTGGGCGGTGGATGGCGTGCTTAACCCGTCGCTGGCCCGCGACATTATCGAAGGTATTCGCGCCAAATTGCGTAACCTGAAAACGCAGGGCTACATCATCGGCGCCGACTGCTGGCTGGATGAGTCTGTAAACGATAAAGATTCCCTGAAAGCCGGGAAGCTCACTATCGATTACGACTATACGCCGGTACCGCCTCTGGAAAACCTGATGCTGCGCCAGCGCATCACCGATCAGTATCTGCTGGATTTCTCCAGCCAGGTCAGCGCGTAAGGGGACAAAATGGCTTTACCACGCAAGTTAAAACACCTGAACCTGTTTAACGACGGGAATAACTATCAGGGGATTGTTGAGTCCCTGACCCTGCCTAAATTCGGCCGCAAGTTTGAAAAGTATCGCGGCGGCGGTATGCCCGGTTCGGCTGATGTAGATCTGGGGCTGGATGATGGCGCGCTGGACACGGAATTTTCAATCGGTGGCACCGAACTGCTGTTATTCAAACAGATGGGTAAAGCCACAGTTGACGGTATCCAGCTGCGTTTCACCGCCTCCATTCAGCGTGACGATACCGGCGAAGTGCAGGCCGTTGAGCTGGTTGTGCGCGGGCGACATAAAGAAGTCGATTCCGGCGAATGGAAAACCGGGGAGAGCAACACCACAAAAGTCAGCAGCACCAACAGCTACGCGAAGCTGACCATTAACGGCGAGGTGCTCTATGAGGTTGATGTGATCAACATGATTGAAATCGTTGATGGCGTGGACCTGATGGAAGAACACCGCAACGCCCTGGGCCTCTGATCTACTTTAAAGGCGCGGGCAGCCGCGCCAGTACCTTATAAACAGGAAATGACAATGAGCGAACAACTGACTGAAAAAACCGTACAGCTGGACACCCCAATCAAACGCGGTAAAACCGAAATTGCCGAAATTGTGCTGCGCAAGCCGCAGTCCGGCGCGCTGCGTGGCACCCGTCTGCAGGCGATCATGGATATGGACGTCGGCGCGATGATGACGATTATTCCCCGCATCTCCACGCCCGCGCTGACCGCTCAGGAAATGGCTGAAATGGACCCCGCAGATCTCACCGCGCTGTCGGTTGAGGTGGTCACTTTTTTGTTGAAGAAATCGGTGCTTGCCGGTTTGCCGACAGCCTGACGGTAGAAGACCTGGTGGCTGATATCGCCACCATTTTTCACTGGCCGCCGTCCGTCACTGACGTTATGCCGCTGACCGAAGTGCTGGAGTGGCGGCATAAAGCGATTCAGAGAAGCGGGGCCAGCGATGAGTGACACTAACCTGCGTTTGCAGGTAATTCTAAATGCGGTTGATAAGCTCACCCGCCCATTCCGATCAGCGCAGGCCAGCTCTAAAGAGCTGGCTACCGCCATTCAGCAAAGCCGCGCAAGATTAAAAGAACTGGACGCCCAGGCGGGCCGTATTGACGGTTTCCGCAAGGCAAGCGCGCAGCTGGCCGTCACCGGCAACAGTCTTAAAGCCGCACGCGAAGAAGCGGCGAAGCTTGCCACGCAGTTCTCGGCCACTAACCGGCCGACGGCGGCGCAGGCGCGTCTGCTGGAGCAGGCAAAAAACCGCGTTAACGAGCTGCAGAGCAAATACAACGGCCTGCGTCAGTCGGTGCAGCGTCAGCGTCTTGCGCTCAATGAGGCCGGGCTGGACACCAAAAAGCTGAGCAGTGCGCAGCGGGAGCTGCGGCAGAATGCCGACGAAACCCGGCAGGCGCTGGACCGACAGCAGAAATCCCTTAAACGCCTGGGCGAGCAGCAGGCCCGTATGAACGCCGTCCGCGATCAGTATTCGCGGCGCCTTGAGGTGCGGGATCGTATTGCGGGCGCCGGAGCAACGACGACTGCCGCCGGGCTGGCGATGGGTGCGCCGGTGATGGCTGCCGTTAAAAGCTATGCCAGCATGGAAGATGCGATGAAAGGCGTGGCAAAGCAGGTTAACGGGCTGCGGGACGACAACGGCAACCGCACAAAGCAGTTTTATGACATGCAGGATGCCATCAAGGCCGCCAGTGAACAGCTGCCGATGGAGAATGGCGCCATCGACTATGCCGCGCTGGTTGAAGGTGGCGCCCGCATGGGCGTGACAAACCAGAACGATTCTTACGAAGACCAGAAGCGTGACCTGCTGGCCTTTGCATCCACTGCAGCAAAGGCCGCAACGGCATTCGAGCTGCCCGCTGATGAGCTGGCGGAGGGGCTGGGGAAAATCGCGCAGCTGTATAAAGTGCCGACCCGAAATATTGAACAGCTTGGCGATGCCCTGAACTACCTGGACGATAACGCCATGTCTAAGGGCGGCGATATCATCAATGTGCTGCAGCGCATGGGCGGCGTGGCTGACCGGCTTGATTTCCGCAAGGCGGCCGCGCTGGGTTCCACCTTCCTGTCTCTGGGCGCCGCGCCTGAAATTGCCGCCAGCGCATCAAATGCGATGGTGCGCGAACTGTCGATTGCGACCATGCAGAGCAAGCGGTTCATGGAAGGTATGGATCTGCTGAAACTCAATCCTGAAGAGATTGAAAAGCAGATGACAAAGGACGCAATGGGGACCATTCAGCGCGTGCTGGAGAAGGTCAACAAGCTGCCGCAGGATAAGCGCCTGTCCGCCATGACGATGATATTTGGCAAGGAGTTTGGCGATGATGCGGCGAAGCTTGCAAACAACCTGCCGGAGCTGCAGCGACAGCTGAAACTCACCTCAGGCACTGAGGCTAACGGCTCCATGCAGAAAGAATCCGATATCAATAAGGATTCACTTTCCGCGCAGTGGTTGCTTGTTAAAACGGGCGCGCAGAACGCTTTCAGTAGCCTGGGTGAAACCCTGCGCCAGCCGCTGATGGATATCATGGGGTACGTCAAAAGCGTTACCGGGGCACTGCGTCGATGGGTTGAGGCTAACCCGCAGCTGGCGGGCACGCTGATGAAAGTGGCTGCAGCCACAGCTGCGATCACCTTTGTGCTCGGCACGCTGGCGGTGGCCGTGGCTGCCGTGCTGGGGCCGCTGGCGGTGATCCGTTTTGGCCTGTCCGTGTTGGGTGTAAAAACACTCCCCTCCGTTATGTCTGCAGTGACCCGCACCGGCGGCGCGCTGTCCTGGCTGGCAAATGCGCCGCTTTCCCTGTTGCGCCGTGGCCTGGCTGCATCCGGCAGCAGCGCCGGATTGCTGGCGTCTCCCCTTAACTCCCTGCGCCGTTCTGCCGGGCTGGCTGGCAATGCGCTGAAAGCGCTGGCCGGTGCGCCGCTTGCTGTCCTTCGCGGCGGAATGTCCGGTATTCGCAACATTATCGGCATGGTAATGAATCCGCTGGCCGCGTTGCGCGGGGGATTATCCGCAGCCGGTGGCGTGCTGCGTTTTCTGGCGTCCGGCCCGCTGGCCCTCCTTCGCGTTGCGCTGTACGGGATTTCTGGATTGCTGGGCGCCCTGCTTAGTCCGATAGGGCTCGTTGTGGCGGCGCTGGCTGGTGTGGCGCTGGTTGTCTGGAAATACTGGCAGCCGATAAGCGCATTTTTAGGCGGAGTGGTTGAAGGATTCAAAGCTGCAGCTGCGCCTGTCAGTGCGGCGTTTGAGCCACTGCAGCCTGTTTTCCAGTGGATAGGTGACAAGGTCCAGGCGTTGTGGGGCTGGTTTACTGATCTGCTGACGCCGGTTAAATCCACCTCTGCAGAACTGCAAAACGCGGCGTCGATGGGACGGCAGTTTGGCGAAGCGCTGGCGTCAGGGCTGAACATGGTCATGCACCCGCTGGATTCGCTTAAATCGGGCGTGTCCTGGCTGCTTGAAAAACTCGGCATTGTCAGTAAGGAGGCGGCCAAAGCGAAGCTTCCTGAACAGGTCACGCGGCAGCAGCCAGCTACGGTCAACAGAGACGGTAAAGTGGTGCTGCCGCCTGGCGGATTCCCGACGATGGGTTTTGCTGGCATGTACGACAGCGGCGGTACCATTCCGCGCGGCCAGTTCGGCATCGTGGGCGAGAATGGCCCTGAGATTGTTAACGGACCCGCCAATGTCACCGGCAGGAAACGGACTGCTGATCTGGCAAGGGTGGCGGCAACGCTCAATCCTTCCCGGACGGAACCGGCCAGCGCTAAACAACGTCCTGAACGCGCGATAGTTCTGCCGCCTGATAGTGTGAACGGTCCGGCAAATCTTCCGGTAATCAATCGTACTACTGAGCTGGTGAAACTGGCGGCAACGGTAAGCCCGGTTCGTGATGTAACAGCCAGCCCGGAGCAACGGCCTGAAAGCAGGTTAATACTGCCGCCTGAGATTGTTAACGCCCCGGTAAATCTTCCAGGTCGCGATCGTGCTGCGGAGCTGGCTGATATCGCTGCGGCTGTCATGCCAGCACCGGCCCTTACGGAAATCACGGATAACAGGGCTGACCCGATGGCTATGCGCCAGAAGGTGTTCGCTTCCGTGGTCGCTGGCGTAATGGGCCTGGCGGCTGCCTCGGCAGAAGCCGCGCCAATTCATCCGTACAGTGTACCTGTCAGGACGCAACCGGCGCCGTCGGCGAAGGCAGAAAGACAGCCGCAGGTCATTAAGTACGAGATAAGCGCGCCAATTCATATTGTCGCCCAGCCAGGGCAAAGCGCGCAGGATATCGCCCGCGAGGTGGCCCGGCAGCTTGATGAGCGAGAGCGCAGGGCTAGGGCAAAAACACGCAGTAATTTCAGTGATCGAGGGGGTTACGAATAATGATGATGGTGCTGGGGTTATACGTATTCATGCTGCGCACCGTGCCCTATCAGGAGCTGCAGTACCAGCGCAGCTGGCGGCACGCTGCCAACAGCCGGGTTAACCGGCGCCCGACAACGCAGTTTCTTGGGCCGGATAACGATACGCTTACGCTGTCCGGCGTCCTGCTGCCGGAGATTACTGGCGGCAGGCTGTCTTTGCTGGCGCTGGAGCAAATGGCGGAGCTGGGGAAAGCCTGGCCTTTGATTGAGGGGAGCGGAACGATTTACGGCATGTTTGTGATCGAGGGTCTGAGCCAGACAAAAACAGAATTTTTTGAGAGCGGTATGCCCCGGCGAATCGAATTTTCGCTGAGCCTCAAGCGGGTGGATGAATCGCTGTCTGATATGTTTGGCAGCCTCAGCGATCAGCTCAGTAATTTGCAGGACTCCGCCACCTCTGCGATAGGCAATATGAAAAATACGGTTGGAGGGTTACTGCAGTGAATTTCACCTCTGATCTCCTGAACCTGAACAGCAAAACTCCCGGTTTCAGTATCATCATTGAAGGTAAAGATGTGACTACCGTGCTGGATGCGCGCCTGATGAGTCTGACGCTGACGGATAACCGGGGCTTTGAAGCGGACCAGCTTGATCTGGAGCTAGACGACTCGGACGGGCAAATCGTTCTGCCGCGTCGGGGGGCCATTATTCAGTTTGCGCTGGGGTGGAAAGGTCAGCCGCTTTTTCCGAAAGGGGCGTTTACTGTCGATGAGATTGAGCACAGCGGCGCGCCTGACCGTCTCACAATTCGCGCGCGTAGCGCAGATTTCCGTGAAACCCTTAACACGCGGCGTGAAAAGTCCTGGCACCAGACAACGGTGGGCGAAGTCGTGAAGGAAATCGCCGCCAGGCATAAATTAAAGATGGCGCTGGGCCAGGACCTGATGGACAAGCGTGTGGATCATCTTGACCAGACCAACGAGAGCTATGCGAGTTTCCTGATGAGGCTGGCGCGGCAGTATGGAGCGATAGCCTCAGTTAAGAACGGCAATTTGTTGTTTATCCGCCAGGGACAGGGCAGAACGGCAAGCGGTAAGCCGCTGCCGGTTATCACCATAACCCGCCAGGCTGGTGACGGTCATCGTTTTACCCTGGCCGATCGCGATGCCTATACGGGGGTGATTGCCAGCTGGCTCCATACCCGTGAGCCAAAGAAAAAAGAGACAGCAAAGGTTAAGCGCCGTCGAAAGAAAACCACCGCGGCAAAGGAGCCGGAAGCAAAACAGGGAGATTACCTGGTTGGGACGGATGAAAACGTGCTGGTACTCAACAGAACTTATGCAAACCGCAGCAATGCAGAGCGAGCGGCAAAGATGCAGTGGGAGCGCCTGCAGCGTGGAGTGGCGTCATTCTCCCTGCTGCTCGCAGAAGGGCGTGCCGATCTCTACACCGAAATGCCGGTGAAGGTGAGCGGCTTTAAGCAGCCCATTGATGATGCTGAGTGGACCATCACCACGTTAACGCATACCGTAAGCCCGAATAACGGGTTTACGACCAGTCTGGATCTCGAAGTGAAAATAAATGAGTTCGAAATTGAATGATTAGTTCCAAAATGAGAACAATGATGTATCATTATTGCGAACTGGTTAAGAGTGAGGGCTGAACGAAATGATGAATTGTCCGATGTGCGGCCAGGCCGCGCATACACGCAGTAGCTTTCAGGTTTCCAGTGAAACCAAAGAACGATACAACCAGTGTACCAATATTGAGTGCGGGCATACGTTCGTGACGCATGAGACTTTTGTGCGGTCCGTCTGCCGTCCGCAAAAAATCAGCGCCGCCCCACCTCATCCGAAAGGAATGCAGGAACAATTAGCTTACTGATTCTGACCCGCCGCTGGCGGGTTTTTTATTACCTGTTGCCGCCATGGCAAAAGCGCTGCCGCCATTTTGTCGCCATACAGGGGAATGAGGTGTTGTAAGTGATTGATTTAATGGGTTGTAAATTTCAGGCAACAAAAAACCCATCAACCTTGAACCAAAACGGCGGGGTTGATGGGCTCCACAAATTGGGGACATCAAAGAAAAGCAGTGGCACTAGTTATGACTGCCCCCTGATAAAAAAGTTCTGCGCGTAACGAAAATATTTTCCCCGCGCGCAAACATAGGAGTTATCCGAGTCCAGGCCAGATGATAACGATCAGCGTACCCGCCAGCGTCAGCAGCACGTTAGCGATAGCATATGTGCCCGCATAGCCCAGCGCCGGGATGTTGCTGCGTGCGGTATCGCTGATGATTTCCATGGCTGGCGCACAGGTACGCGCGCCCATCATTGCCCCAAAGAGCAGGGCGCGGTTCATGAGGAGCACGTAGGCGCCGAACAGGAAGCAGATCACCACCGGCACCAGGCTGACGATCAGTCCGGACACCAGCATCTGCCAGCCGACGGCGCCCAGGCTGTGGCCGATACCGCTTCCCGCGCTTAAGCCCACGCCCGCCATAAAGACCATCAGACCGAACTCTTTCACCATGTTCAGCGCGCCCTGCGGGATGTAGCCGAAGGTCGGGTGGTTGGCTCGCAGGAAGCCCAGCATGATCCCGGCGAAGAGCAGCCCGGCGGCGTTACCGATGCCGAAGCTAAAGTTGCTGAACTGGAAGGTGATCATCCCGATCATCAGGCCAACGATAAAGAAGGCGCAGAAGGCCAGCAGGTCGGTGACCTGGCTGTGAATGGAGATAAAGCCGATGCGGTCGGCAACGGTTTTCACGCGTCGTGCGTCGCCGCTAACCTGCAGTACGTCGCCTTTGTTGAGCACGACGTTGTCGTCGATCGGCATCTCTATCTGGCTGCGGATCACGCGGTTGAGGAAGCAGCCGTGGTCGGTCAGCTTCAGCTGGGCCAGTCGGCGGCCCACGGCGTTATGGTTTTTCACCACTATCTCTTCGGTGACGATACGCATGTCGAGCAGGTCTCGGTCGAACACCTCTTTGCCGTTACGGAAGCTCGGGTCGAGACGGGCGTGGGCGTCCGGGTAACCCACCAGCGCGATGTCGTCGCCCATCTGCAGCACCGCGTCGCCGTCCGGGTTCGCCAGAATGCCGTTACGGCGTATACGTTCGATATAGCAGCCCGTCTGGCGGTAAATCCCCAGCTCGCGCAGGTTTTTGCCGTCAGCCCATGCCACCAGCTCTGGCCCGACGCGATAGGCGCGGATTACCGGGAGATAGACTTTACGTTTGGAATCGGTATCGAGACCGCGCTCGCGCGCGATTTGCTGGGCGCTGGTCTGCAGATCCTGGTGCTGCAGTTTTGGCAGGTAGCGTGCGCCGACAATCAGGCTCACCAGACCAATCAGATAGGTCAGGGCATAGCCCAGGCTCAGGTGATCGAGCGCGGTAGAGAGCTGCGCGCCGGCCATGCCGGAATGGCGAAGGGTATCACCGGCACCCACCAGCACGGGGGTGGAGGTCATAGAGCCTGCCAGCATACCGGCCGTTAACCCGATATCCCAGCTAAACAGTTTACCCAGCCCTAACGCGATCAGCAGCGCGCTGCCGACCATCACCAGCGCCAGCATCAGATAATTTTTGCCGTCGCGGAAGAAAATTGAAAAAAAGTTCGGTCCCGCTTCCACGCCAACACAAAAAATAAACAGCATAAAGCCTAAGTTGAGCGCGTCCGTGTTAATGCTGAAGTGCTGCTGGCCTAATAATAAGGAGACGACTAAAACGCCAATGGAATTACCAAGTTGAACTGAACCCAGGCGCAATTTACCCAGGCAAAGGCCCAGCGCCAGTACCACAAATAATAACAGGATGTAATTCCCATTTAACAAGTCTGCGACGTTTATATTCACGGAGGCTAACTTCTTGTTTACCAGTAAGTTGTTGAATGAAAGGACTATTTGGGCTACTGTTTTCTGGGCCAGGGAACGCGTTCAACCCTCCCTGTTACCTAATTTATTCCCTAAAACATTAGCTGGCCGATAGTTTAATCGTATTAGCTACTGACAGCTACCTATTATCGCATCACCCTGTGCGTACTTTGGCAAGGATTGCCGCACTGCTTTATCTGACTGGGCGTCTACCCGACGAAGGTGTATTTGATAGAGATAAGTCAGGAGGATAGTTTGAACATTAAACGAAACTGGGCGGGGGTGATCAGCTGTTTTTTGCTGTTTACCGTCGTGTGCATGTCGCTCGCTTTTAATGTGAAAGGGGCATTCAGGGCTGCCGGACACCCGGAGCTGGGGCTGCTCTTTTTTACCCTGCCGGGAGCCGCTGCCAGTTTTCTTTCCCGTAAAGGGGAGGTGGTCAAGCCGCTTATTGGCGCAATGCTGGCGGCACCGCTGTGTCTGCTGCTGATGCGCATGCTGTATGTATCAACGCGAAGTTTCTGGCAGGAGCTGGCGTGGTTGCTGAGCGGCGTCTTCTGGTGCGCCCTCGGCGCGCTGTGCTATTTGTTTGTGTGCAGTCTGATTAAGCATCGACGGCACCACAATTAAAAACGCCCTCAGGGTGAGGGCGTCTTCGCATTACTGAGCGGCAAACAGTCCCAGATGCTCTTTGGCGTAAGCTTCAAAGTCAGTGCAGCCGCCGATGTGTTTCTGATCGAGGAAGATCTGCGGTACGGTTTCAACCGGCTTGCCGACGGTTTTTTCAAGATCCGCTTTGGTGATGCCTTCCGCGTGGATATCCACGTAGCGGAAGTTGAAGTCATCGCGCTCTTCGGTCAGTTTCTCAGCCAGCTCTTTCGCGCGCACACAGTAAGGGCACCCTGGACGACCAAAAATTACTGCAAACATTTCTCTCTCCTCAAAAAACAAGCCTGACGGCGAATAGGACATATAGTGCCCGATAACCTGCCGCCATTAAAGAAGGTTTCGCCTGTCGCTTTGATACAGTAAGGCTATGTTTCGCCAATTACACCGCGCAAATCATTGCCTATACTGGCTGCCATACGGTTTAAGCAAGACAAAGAGAGACAAGATGACGCCAACCATAGACCTGCTCACATCCCACCGTTCCATTCGCCACTTCACCAATGAGCCGATTACCGAGGCGCAGCGCGAAGCGATTATTAACAGCGCCAGGGCGACGTCCAGCTCCAGCTTTCTGCAGTGCAGCTCGATTATCCGCATCACCGATCCGGCCATGCGTGAACAGTTGGTCACGCTGACCGGCGGGCAGAAGCATGTGGCCCAGGCCGCGGAGTTCTGGGTGTTCTGCGCCGACTTTAACCGCCACCTGCAGATCTGCCCTGAGGCAGAGCTGGGGCTGGCCGAACAACTGCTGCTGGGCGTGGTGGATACCGCACTGATGGCGCAAAACGCCTTTACGGCGGCGGAGTCGCTGGGTTTGGGCGGTGTCTACATCGGTGGCCTGCGTAACAACATTGAAAGCGTGACCGAGCTGCTGAAGCTGCCAAAACACGTTCTGCCGCTGTTCGGCCTGTGCCTCGGCTGGCCTGCGGATAACCCGGATCTGAAGCCGCGCATTCCTGCCGCCATGCTGGTGCACGAAAACCACTACCAGCCGGTCGATCGGGACGTCCTGAATCAATATGATGAAGAACTGGCGAACTACTACCTGACGCGCGGGAGCAATAACCGTCGCGATACCTGGACTGACCATATTCGCCGCACCATCATTAAAGAAAACCGCCCGTTTATTCTTGATTACCTGCACAAACAGGGCTGGGCGACGCGATAGTCCATTCCGCCTGCGCCTGCCTGCGTATATGATATGCAGGCTTTTTCCATGTCTTCAGAGAGGTGCAGGGTGAAAATTGCCATATTGTCCCGGGATGGAACGCTCTATTCATGTAAGCGCCTGCGAGACGCGGCGGCGAAACGCGGGCATCAGGTTGAGATCCTCGACCCGATGTCCTGCTATATGAACATTGACCCGGCCGCCTCGTCGATTCACTACAAAGGCCGCAAGCTGCCGCACTTTGATGCCGTGATCCCCCGCATCGGCTCCCAGATAACCTATTACGGCACCGCCGCGCTGCGCCAGTTCGAGATGCTGGGCAGCTATCCGCTCAACGAATCCGTCGCCATTTCCCGCGCCCGCGACAAGCTGCGCTCGCTGCAGCTCCTTGCCCGTCAGGGGATCGATCTCCCCGTCACGGGGATTGCCCATTCACCGGACGACACCAGCGATCTTATCGATATGGTGGGCGGCGCGCCTTTGGTGATTAAGCTGGTGGAAGGCACGCAGGGCATTGGCGTGGTGCTGGCGGAAACGCGTCAGGCGGCGGAGAGCGTGATTGACGCCTTTAGGGGCCTCAATGCGCACATCCTGGTGCAGGAGTACATCGAAGAGGCGAAAGGGCGCGATATTCGCTGCTTCGTGGTCGGCAATGAGGTGGTGGCGGCCATTGAGCGCCAGGCGAAAGAGGGCGATTTCCGCTCTAACCTTCACCGGGGCGGCATTGCAAGAATCGCGGATATCAGCGATCGCGAACGGGAAATTGCCGTGAAAGCGGCGCAAACCCTGGGGCTGGACGTGGCGGGCGTAGACCTTCTGCGGGCGACGCGCGGGCCGCTGGTCATGGAGGTGAACGCCTCGCCGGGGCTGGAAGGCGTGGAAAAAACCACAGGAGTCGATATTGCGGGTAAAATGATCGCATGGATCGAGCGTCATGCCACGCCGGGCTACTGTCTGAAAACGGGCGGTTAAATGGTATTGAACGCACTTTTTGCGTACCCTATGCACAGATTATATTGAAGAGGCTGCACAGCGATGGATTTACAGGTCGTACCAACACTGGTTACGTTACGTCAATGGCTTGATGATGCCGGAATTACGTTCTTCGAATGCGATTCCTGCCAGGCGCTGCATCTGCCTCATATGCAGAATTTCGACGGCATTTTCGATGCCAAAATCGATCTCATTAACGACGTGATCCTTTTCTCCGCGCTGGCCGAAGTGAAGCCGTCCGCGCTGCTGGCGCTGGCCTCCGACCTGTCAGCGATCAACGCCAGTTCTTTGACGGTGAAAGCATTTCTCGACATACAGGATGATAATCTGCCAAAACTGGTCGTTTGCCAGTCTTTATTCTCCGGTGCCGGGCTGTCGTTCAAGCAGTTCTCCTGGTTTATGCGCTTGAGCGAAGAGCAAATTTCCATGGTCATGATGGAAGCCAATGCACATCATCTGCTGTATAGCGCGGAAGATGATGCAGAGAATAATGATGCATCTCCCAATTTTCTTCACTAAGCCTGTCTGACTTTTGCGCAGTCGCTGCCATAGCGGCTGCAGAAGGCCATTTTTTCTGCTGCTTTTAACCTTTCTTTAAAGAGTTTTTCACCTCCCTGAAGGCCATTTCGGCTTATCACGTAGACATAACCTGCATAAAAAATTGATAAAAGGCGTTTTTTCGTCTGGGCTATAGCCGGAGACACGGGCTACAGTTATTCTTGCGATGCTTAAAAAAGCGAGCGGAAGCTGCCGGGTAAAGAGGTTTCTTTTTATTTTGGGCAGAGCGACAAACTATGCATGATTATTGCATATCTTCAGATTGCACAGTTTTAGTTCGTTTGTTAACGAGCTTTCAGAAGGAATAAAGATATGATCGCCTTGAATAAAAAATGGTTATCGGGTCTGGTTGCGGGTGCTCTGATGGCCGTCTCTGCCGGCTCGCTCGCTGCGGAACAAAAAACGCTGCACGTTTACAACTGGTCTGACTATATTGCGCCGGACACGGTGGCGAATTTTGAAAAAGAGACCGGCATTAAAGTGGTCTACGACGTATTCGATTCCAACGAAGTGCTGGAAGGAAAACTGATGGCGGGCAGCACCGGGTTTGATCTCGTGGTGCCTTCTGCAAGCTTCCTGGAGCGTCAGCTGACGGCAGGCGTCTTCCAGCCTCTGGACAAGAGCAAGTTACCGAACTGGAAAAACCTCGATCCGGAAGTGCTGAAGCTGGTGGCGAAGCATGACCCGGACAACAAATACGCGATGCCTTACCTGTGGGCGACCACCGGTATCGGCTACAACGTGGATAAAGTCAAAGCGGTGCTGGGCCCGGACGTCAAGCTGGACAGCTGGGACGTGGTGCTGAAGCCAGAAAACCTTGAGAAGCTGAAAAGCTGCGGCGTCTCCTTCCTCGATGCGCCGGAAGAGATTTTCGCGACCGTGCTGAACTACCTGGGCAAAGACCCGAACAGCAGTAAAGCCGATGATTACACCGGCCCGGCGACCGATCTGCTGCTGAAGCTACGTCCAAACATTCGTTACTTCCACTCGTCTCAGTACATTAACGACCTGGCGAACGGCGACATCTGCGTCGCGATCGGCTGGGCTGGAGACGTGTGGCAGGCGGCTAACCGCGCGAAAGAGGCGAAAAACGGCGTGAACGTCTCTTACTTCATTCCGAAAGAGGGGGCGCTGGCGTTCTTCGACGTCTTCGCGATGCCGGCTGACGCCAAAAACAAAGACGAAGCGTATCAGTTCCTCAACTACCTGATGCGTCCTGAGGTGATCGCCCACATCAGTGACCACGTTTACTACGCGAACGGTAACAAGGCCTCCCTGCCGCTGGTAAGCGAAGAAATCCGTAATAACCCGGCTATCTATCCGCCAGCGGATGTGTTCGCCAAGCTCTTCACCCTGAAAGTTCAGGATCCAAAAATTGACCGCGTGCGTACCCGCGCGTGGACCAAGGTGAAAAGCGGTAAATAACGGCGTTGGGTATTGTTGCCCGGTGGCGCTATCGCTTACCGGGCCTTTACAACCCGTAGGCCGGGCAAGCGTTAGCGCCGCCCGGCGATGCGCACCCTGACGGTGCGTTTGCACCAGTACTGATCTATGCCGGAGAACACCCCGTGAATGACGCGATCCCCCGCCAGCAGGCGAAAGTCCGTAAAGCGCTGACCCCGCTTCTTGAAATTCGTAACCTCACCAAATCTTTCGATGGTCAGCATGCCGTGGACGACGTCAGCCTGACTATCTATAAAGGCGAAATTTTTGCCCTTCTGGGGGCTTCTGGCTGCGGTAAATCGACCCTGCTGCGTATGCTGGCCGGTTTTGAACAGCCCACCGCCGGGCAAATCATGCTCGATGGCGTGGATCTCTCCAGCGTGCCGCCGTATCAGCGCCCGATTAACATGATGTTCCAGTCCTACGCGCTGTTCCCGCACATGACGGTGGAGCAGAACATCGCCTTTGGCCTGAAGCAGGACAAGCTGCCGAAGGCCGAAATTAACGCGCGCGTGGCCGAAATGCTGAGTCTGGTGCACATGCAGGAGTTCGCGAAGCGCAAACCGCACCAGCTCTCCGGCGGCCAGCGCCAGCGCGTGGCCCTGGCCCGCAGTCTGGCAAAACGCCCTAAACTGCTGCTGCTCGACGAACCGATGGGCGCGCTGGATAAAAAACTGCGCGACCGTATGCAGCTCGAAGTGGTGGATATCCTCGAGCGCGTGGGGGTGACCTGCGTGATGGTCACCCACGACCAGGAAGAGGCGATGACCATGGCCGGGCGTATCGCGATCATGAACCGCGGGAAGTTCGTGCAGATCGGCGAGCCGGAAGAGATTTATGAGCACCCGACCACCCGCTACAGCGCGGAGTTTATCGGCTCGGTCAACGTTTTCGAAGGGCTGCTGAAAGATCGTCAGGAGGATGGCCTGGTCATCGAATCGCCGGGGCTGCAGCATCCGCTTAAGGTCGATCCTGACAACTCGGTGGTGGATAACGTGCCGGTCTACGTCGCGCTGCGTCCGGAGAAAATCATGCTCTGCGAGGATCCGCCTGCCGATGGCTATAACTTTGCCGTGGGCGAAGTGGTGCACATTGCCTATCTGGGCGACCTGTCTATCTACCACGTGCGGCTGAAAAGCGGGCAGATGCTCAGCGCACAGCTACAGAACGAACATCGCTATCGCAAGGGGCAGCCGACCTGGGGCGACGAAGTGCGCCTGTGCTGGGACGCTGACAGTTGCGTCGTGCTGACGGTATAAGGAGCGGCAAATGAGTGCACTTGAACCTCCAGCCCGCGCAGAAAAGCCGGGCGGCCTTGCCCAGTGGCTGACGCGCATGCAGATGAAACACGGCCGCAAGCTGGTGATCGCCATGCCGTACGTGTGGCTGATCCTTCTGTTCCTGCTGCCGTTCCTGATTGTTTTCAAGATAAGCCTTGCGGAAATGGCGCGGGCGATCCCGCCCTATACCAACCTGCTGGACTGGGCCGATGGGCAGCTGACGCTGACGCTTAACCTCGGCAACTTCCTGCAGCTCACCGACGACCCGCTCTATTTCGAAGCCTATCTGCAGTCGCTGCAGGTGGCGGCGATCTCGACGCTCTGCTGTCTGGTGATGGGCTACCCGCTGGCGTGGGCGGTGGCGCACAGCAAACCGTCGACGCGCAACATCCTGCTGTTGCTGGTGATCCTGCCGTCGTGGACCTCGTTCCTGATCCGCGTTTATGCCTGGATGGGGATCCTGAAAAACAACGGCGTGCTGAATAACTTTCTCATGTGGCTTGGGGTTATCGATCAGCCGCTGACGATCCTGCACACCAACCTCGCGGTCTATATCGGCATTGTGTACGCCTACCTGCCGTTTATGGTGCTGCCGATCTATACGGCCCTGACGCGCATTGATTATTCGCTGGTGGAAGCGTCGCTCGATCTCGGCGCCCGCCCGTTAAAAACCTTCTTCAGCGTCATTGTCCCGCTGACCAAAGGCGGCATTATCGCCGGGTCAATGCTGGTCTTTATCCCGGCGGTCGGGGAGTTTGTGATCCCGGAACTGCTCGGCGGCCCGGACAGCATCATGATTGGCCGCGTGCTGTGGCAGGAGTTCTTCAATAACCGCGACTGGCCGGTGGCCTCGGCGGTGGCGATCGTGATGCTACTGCTGCTGATCGTGCCGATCATGTGGTTCCACAAGCATCAGCAGAAACAGATGGGAGACCACGGATGAACAACTTACCGGTAGTGCGCTCCCCGTGGCGAATTGCGATCCTGGTGATCGGCTTTACCTTCCTGTATGCGCCGATGCTGATGCTGGTGATCTACTCGTTCAACAGCTCTAAGCTGGTAACGGTCTGGGCGGGCTGGTCGACGCGCTGGTACAGCGAGCTGTTCCACGACGATGCGATGATGAGCGCGGTGGGGCTGAGCCTGACGATTGCCGCCCTGGCGGCGACCATGGCGTCGGTGCTGGGCACGATCGCCGCGCTGGTGATGGTGCGCTTCGGGCGTTTTCGCGGCTCAAACGGGTTCGCCTTTATGATCACCGCGCCGCTGGTTATGCCGGACGTGATCACCGGACTCGCGCTGCTGCTGCTGTTCGTGGCCCTGGCGCACGCCATCGGCTGGCCGGCGGATCGCGGCATGCTCACCATCTGGCTGGCGCACGTCACCTTCTGTACGGCCTACGTGGCGGTAGTGATCTCCTCGCGCCTGCGCGAGCTGGATCGCTCCATTGAAGAGGCGGCGATGGATCTTGGCGCGACGCCGCTGAAGGTCTTTTTCATCATTACCCTGCCGATGATTATGCCGGCGGTGATCTCCGGCTGGCTGCTGGCGTTTACGCTGTCGCTGGACGATCTGGTTATCGCCAGCTTTGTCTCCGGACCGGGCGCGACGACGCTGCCGATGCTGGTCTTCTCCAGCGTGCGCATGGGGGTCAACCCGGAGATTAACGCCCTGGCTTCCATCATCCTCGGCGTGGTCGGAATTGTCGGATTTATCGCCTGGTATTTGATGGCGCGCGCGGAAAAACAGCGCGTGCGCGATATCCAGCGTGCAAGACGCGGCTGAAGGATTTAAAATTTCCAGTGATGTGCCGCGCATGACGCGGCACTGTTTTTCAGGGAAGTAAAGCATTGGGATTATTAAAAAAATCACGTACTACGCACGCGCGTCCTAACGTACCTGCACTGGTTCAGGTGGCGGCGCTCGCCATTATTATGATCCGCTGCCTGGACGTGCTGATGATTCTGAACACCCTGGGCGTGCGCGGCATCGGTGAATTCATTCACCGCAGCGTGCAGACGTGGAATCTGACGCTGGTCTTTTTGAGCAGCCTGGTGCTGGTGTTTATCGAGATCTACTGCGCGTTTTCGCTGGTCAAAGGGCGCAACTGGGCGCGCTGGGTCTATCTGCTGACGCAAATTACCGCCGCCAGCTATCTGTGGGCCGCCTCTCTGGGATACGGCTACCCGGAGCTGTTCAGCATTGCCGGGGAATCCAAGCGCGAGATCCTGCGCGCGCTGTTTATGCAAAAACTTCCGGATATGCTGGTGCTCTGTCTACTCTTCGTTCCGGCCTCAAGCCGGCGGTTCTTCCGCCTGCAATAATGTGTATAATCGCAGCCCTCGTGATTCTTAAGGTTTTCATATGCAGTGCGCACTCTATGACGCCGGACGCTGCCGCTCCTGTCAGTGGATAGAACAGCCGGTTTCTCAACAACTCACCGCCAAAATGGCCGACCTGCAACAGCTGCTGGCAGCACACGCGGTGGGCGAGTGGTGCGCACCCGTCAGCGGCCCGGAGCTGGGCTTTCGTAATAAAGCCAAAATGGTGGTCAGCGGCAGCGTTGAAAAACCGCTGCTGGGGATGCTGCACCGCGACGGCACGCCGGAAGACCTGACCAGCTGCCCGCTGTATCCCGCCTCCTTTGAGCCCGTATTTGCCGCCCTGAAACCATTTATTGCGCGCGCGGGGTTAACGCCCTACAGCGTTGCCCGCAGGCGCGGCGAGCTGAAATACCTTCTGCTGACGGAAAGCCAACTCGACGGCGGCATGATGCTGCGCTTCGTGCTGCGTTCGGAAGCCAAGCTCGAGCAGCTGCGCGCGGCGCTGCCGTGGCTGCAGGAACAGCTGCCGCAGATGAAGGTCATTACCGCAAATATTCAGCCGGTGCATATGGCGATCATGGAAGGGGAGAAAGAGATTTTCTTCACCGACCAGCACGCGCTGGCCGAAAACTTCAACGGCGTGCCGCTGTGGATCCGCCCGCAAAGCTTCTTCCAGACTAACCCAACCGTGGCTAGCAGCCTGTACGCTACCGCCCGCGACTGGGTACGTGCGTTAAACATCCAGCATATGTGGGATCTCTTCTGCGGCGTGGGCGGCTTTGGCCTGCACTGCGCCACGCCAGAGATGCAGCTCACCGGAATAGAGATTTCTGCCGAAGCAATAGCCTGCGCGAAACAGTCCGCCGCCGGGCTGGGGTTAACGAATCTTCACTTCCAGGCGCTGGACTCCACGCAGTTTGCGACCGGCCAGGGCAACGTGCCGGAGCTGGTGCTGGTCAACCCGCCGCGCCACGGCATCGGCAAGGCGCTGTGCGACTACCTGAGCCAGATGGCGCCCGAGTACATCGTCTATTCCAGCTGTAACGCCCAGACCATGGCGAAAGACATTGGCAGCCTGCCGGGCTACCGCATTGAACGCGTTCAGCTTTTCGATATGTTCCCGCATACCGCGCATTATGAAGTGTTGATGCTGCTCGTGAAATCTTAAACAAAATGTGAACTCTTCCCCCGCTCGAAATCAGGTAAGCTTACGTCATAAGACATGAATAAAGGCTTACCCATGAAGCAGATCCTGCTGGTGGAAGACGACCATGATATCGCGGCGCTTCTGCGACTCAATTTAGAAGACGAAGGCTATGCCATCACCCACGAGCCCGACGGGGGCAAGGCCTTACTGCGTCTTGAAAAACAGCCGTGGGATGCGGTGATCCTCGACCTGATGCTGCCCAGCGTTGACGGTCTGGAGATTTGCCGCCGTATCCGTCAGATGACGCGCTACCTGCCGGTGATCATCATCAGCGCCCGCAGCAGCGAGACCGACCGCATTACCGGGCTGGAAACCGGCGCCGATGATTATCTGGCTAAGCCGTTCTCGGTGCAGGAACTCATTGCGCGCATCAAAGCGCTGTTCCGCCGCCAGCAGGCGATGGGGCAGGTGCAAACCGACGGTCAAATTCAGGCCCACGGTCTGACCATCGATCCGCTGGCGCGCAGCGTGCTGCTTCACGGCCAGGTGGTGGATCTCACTCCGCGTGAATTCGAGCTGCTCTACTTCTTTGCCCGTCATCCTGGCGAGGTCTTTTCTCGTCTGGCGCTGCTGGAGCAGGTCTGGGGCTATCAGCACGAAGGCTATGAGCATACCGTTAACACCCATATCAACCGCCTGCGCATCAAGATTGAGAAGGACGCCGCCGAGCCGGAGATTATTCGCACCGTCTGGGGCAAGGGCTATAAATTTGCGGAGCCAAATCATGATGCGCCGCTTTAGCCTGAGTCAGCGTCTGACGCTGCTGTTCATCCTGCTGATGATGCTCTGCGCCACCGTCGCCTGCGCTGTACAGCTCTACACCAGTACGCAGTACGGTAACGCGATGGTGCAGCGGCTGTCGGGCGGGCTGGCGCAGCAGATAGTCCAGCGTGAACCGATTCTGGACGCGCAGGGCAGGGTCGACCGAAGGGCTCTCAAGCCGCTGTTCGATCGGCTGATGACCTTTAATCCGAGCGTTGAACTGTATGTTGTCTCCCCGGACGGCGATATCCTGGCCGATGCCGCACCGCCGGGCCACATTCAGCGACAAAAAATCGATCTGGCCCCGGTTCAGACCTTCCTGAGCGGTACCGCCATACCGATCCTGGGCGACGATCCTCGCAGTCAAAATAAAAAGGTCTTTAGCGCCACGCCGCTGCGGCAGGACGGCGAGCTTAAGGGCTACCTGTACATTATTTTGCAGGGCGAGGAGTCAAACGCCCTGGCGGAAATGGCCTGGCATAAGGCGCTGTGGAGCACGGTGCTGTGGTCATTGCTGTGGGTCGCGCTGTTTGGCCTGCTGGCAGGTTTACTGGTCTGGTACTGGGTCACGCGCCCGGTAAAACAGCTGACGGTGGAGCTCGCCGGGCTGGAGCAGGACAGCATCAGCGCTATCAGACAGCTGGCGGCGCAGCCATCGGACGCGGCGGCAAAGGATGAAGTGGCGATCCTGCGCAACAGCTTTATCGAGCTGGCGCGCAAAATCACCCGCCAGTGGGACCAGCTGGCCGACAGCGATCGCCAGCGCCGGGAGTTTATCGCCAACATTTCGCACGATCTCCGTACGCCGCTGACCTCGCTGCTGGGCTATCTGGAAACCCTGTCGCTAAAAGCCGCCACGCTGACGCCGCAGGAGCACCAGCAGTATCTCGCCACCGCGCTGCGTCAGGGACAAAAAGTCCGTCATCTTTCGCAGCAGCTGTTCGAGCTGGCGCGCCTTGAGCACGGCGGCATTAAGCCACAGCGCGAGCGTTTCGCGATGGGGGAGCTGATTTCCGACGTGGCGCAGAAGTTTGAGCTCACCGCCCGCACGCGAGAAGTGAATCTGCATATTGACGTGCCGGGACCGCTGCCGCTGATTAACGCCGACGTGTCGATGATCGAACGCGTGGTGACCAACCTGCTCGATAACGCGATGCGCCATACGCCATCTGGTGGGGAAATTCGTCTGGCGGTCTGGCAGGAGAATGAACGGCTTCAGGTCGAAGTGGCTGACAGCGGAACGGGCGTGGACTCCTCGCTGCGCGACGATCTGTTCCAGCGGCCGTCGGCGTTGAATACCCAGGCATCGCGGGAGAATCGCGGCGGGTTGGGGCTGTTAATCGTGAAACGTATGCTGGAGCTGCACGGCGGAGGGATCAGGTTGATTGAGTCGGTGAGCGGGGCGCGGTTCAGGTTCTTTGTGCCGTTGTGAGAGTGCCGGGTGGCGCTGCGCTTACCCGGCCTACAGACTACCACCCCCGTAGGCCGGGCCACCCGGCAAAAAAATCTTACTGCGGGAACCACTGCTCGCTGATTTTCTGATACGTACCGTCCGCTTTAATCGCTTTCAGCGCGGCGTTCAGTTTTTCCAGCAGGGCCTTGTTATCCGGACGTACCGCGATGCCGAGACCCGTACCGAAGTACTGCGGATCGGTCACTTTCTCGGTTGCGGTGCCCAGCTGCGGATTGGTTTTCAGCCATTCGTTCACCACGGCGGTATCGCCGAACACGCCGTCGATGCGGCCATTTTTCAGGTCAATAATCGCGTTCTGATAGCTGTCATAGGCTACGGTTTTCACTTCAGGATGTTTGTCCTGGAGGTATTTCTGGTGCGTGGTGCCGTTTTCCATCCCGATGCGTTTGCCTTTCAGCTGATCGAAAGAGGTATAGGCACCTTTCTTCGCAATCACGACCGCCGAGTTGGCGTAGTACGGGTCGGTAAACGCAACCTGCTTGCTGCGCTCAGGCGTGATGTCCATCCCGGAGATCACCGCGTCGTATTTTTTAAATTTCAGCGACGGGATCAGGCTGTCGAAGGCATGGTTGGTAAAGGTGCAGTCGGCCTGCATTTGTTTGCACAGCGCTTTCGCCAGATCGATATCGAAACCCACGATCTGGTTGCTGGCATCCAGCGATTCAAACGGCGGATAGGTGGCGGACACGCCAAAATTGATTTTATCAGCTGCGGATGCGCCAGCGGCGAAGGTGGCGAGTAATGCGGCCAGAACTAACTTTTTCATTGTAATGCTCCCGTCTGTCTTATTTATGCGCCGTGTCTGCGGCATGGATGTACAATGCCATTTAATGAATTTATATGCAATAAAAATGATTAAGTATTGTTTGTGTGGTAAAAAAAAAGCGGATAACCCATCAGGTTACCCGCTTCATGCATACAGTTTTATGCACTCGCGTAGTTAATTTCTGCGCTCAAACGCCAGCGCTTTACGCTCGATTAGGCGCATCATCAGCGTCAACAGGCCGTTAACCACCAGATAGACCACGCCTGCCGCACCGAACACCATCACGTCATAGGTGCGTCCATACAGCAGCTGTCCGTGACCCATCACCTCCATCAGGGTGATGGTGTAGGCCAGGGAGGTACTCTTGAACACCAGCACCACTTCGTTGGAGTAGGAGGAGAGCGCGCGCTTAAAGGCGTACGGCAGCAGGATCGCCAGCGTGTCTTTCTTGCTCATGCCCAGCGCTCCGCAGGACTGCCATTGTCCTTCCGGAATGGCGCGGATCGCCCCGTAGAACAGCTGGGTGGTATAGGCCGCACTGTTAAGCGAAAGGGCAATCAGGGCGCACAGCCAAGGTTCAGAGAGCAGATGCCAGATAACCGGATATTCCTGCAGCGACGGGAACTGGCCCGGGCCGTAGTAAATCAGGAAGATCTGCACCAGCAGCGGCGTACCGGTAAACAGGGTGATGTAGCCGCGCACAATCCACACCAGCACCGGCGTTTTCAGCGTCAGGATGATGGTGAAGATAAGGGCCAGGATCAGCGCCACGATAATGGACGCCACGGTCAGCGTCAGGCTGGTGTGCAGCCCTTTCATCAGCTCGGGGAAATATTCAAGCATCAGCCTGGTCTCCGTTCAAAGCGCGTCGCACGCAGGTCAATACGCTTGAGGATGTACTGACTGAGCAACGTGATCACCAGGTAGATAGCCGCCGCCACAATGTACCAGGTAAAAGGCTCCTGGGTGCGGGTGGCGATGCTTTTGGTTTGCAGCATCAAATCATTGACGCTAATCAGGCTCACCAGCGCGGTATCTTTCAGCAGCACCAGCCACTGGTTGCCGAGGCCCGGCAGGGCATGACGCCACATCTGCGGCATGACCAGGCGGAAGAAGATCGCTGATTTCGACAAGCCTAACGCCTGGCCGGACTCCCACTGCCCCTGCGGCACGGCTTTCAGCGCACCGCGCAGGGTTTGCGACGCGTACGCGGAGTAGAGCAGGGAGAGAGCAATCACGCCGCACAGGAACGGGCTAACGTCGAAGTTTTCAATCTGCATCTGCACCGGGATCTGCGCAAAGCCAAGATTGATCGTGAAGCCGTCCGACAGCGTCAGCAGCAGCTGTGAGGAGCCGAAATAGATAAACAGGACCACCAGAATTTCCGGTAGCCCACGCAGCACGGTGACCAGCGCGGAGCCTGTCCAGGCGACGGGGAACCATTTCGCGGATTCCCACACCGCAAAGAACATCGCCAGCACGAGGCCGATAATCAGTGCGCAAACGGCAAGGCCGACGGTCATCCCGGCGGCGCTTGCTAAAGGAAAAATTTCATTCATCAGGAATTACTTCTGGAACCATTTTTTGTAGATGGTTTCGTAGGTGCCGTCTTTCTTCACTTTTTCCAGCGCAGCGTTGAATTTCTGCTGCAGCTCAGTGTTGCCCTGACGAACGGCAATCCCCAGACCGGTACCGAAGTAATCCTTATCGGTCACTTTATCGCCCACTGGCGCCAGCTTGTCGTTGGCTTTCAGCCACTCGGTAACAACCGCGGTATCACCAAATACGCCGTCGATACGGCCATTTTGCAGATCCAGCTTCGCGTTCTGGTAGCTGTCATACGGAACGGTGGTGATTTCCGGATGTTTATCCATGATGAATTTCTGGTGCGTGGTGCCGTTCTGCACGCCAACTTTTTTGCCTTTCAGCTGATCGACAGAGGTGAATTTGCCTTTCTGACCGATGAACAGGGCAGAGTTGTCGTAGTAAGGGGTAGTGAACAGCACCTGCTTTTCACGCTCCGGGGTGATGTCCATACCGGCCATCACGGCGTCGATACGGCGGAACTTCAGGCTTGGGATCAGGCTGTCGAATGCCTGGTTGCTGAAGGTACAGGTCGCATCGATCTCTTTACACAGGGCGTTAGCCAGGTCCACGTCGAAGCCAACAATTTTGTTGTTCGCATCAATCGACTCAAACGGAGGGTAAGAGGCTTCCGTGGCGAAACGAATGGTCTGGGCTGCGGTAGCGGAAAGGGTAACGCCAGCAAGCAGCACGGCAAGTAATACTTTTTTCATTATATTTCCCCTGACACAATCAATGAGATAAATAGTTTTTGAAGGCATCGGTTTGCGGGTTCGCGAAGCAGCTCGCATCACCTTGCTCAACGATATACCCGTTTTCCATGTAGACCACACGGCTGGCGGTTTTACGCGCCACTTCCACTTCGTGGGTGACGATAACCTGCGTAATATTGGTTTCCGCCAGCTCGCGAATGATGCTGACGATCTGGGCGGTAATTTCCGGGTCCAGCGCCGCGGTTGGCTCATCAAACAGCAGTACCGCAGGCTCCATCATCAGCGCGCGGGCAATGGCTACGCGCTGCTGCTGACCACCGGAAAGGTGCAGCGGATAGCGGTCGCTGTAGGGCTTAAGGCGCAGACGATCCAGCAGCTTTTCAGCGCGCGCGATCGCCTGATCCTTACTTAACCCCAGCACGCGGCACGGCGCTTCAATCAGGTTTTGCAGAACGGTCAGATGCGGCCAGAGATTGTATTGCTGGAAGACCATGCCGACGTTTTGACGCAGTTCGCGAATCGCTTTATCAGACGGCGTTTTCGCGAAATCAAAATGGTTACCGGCAATCGCCAGCGTACCTGAACGGGGCATTTCAAGCAGATTAAGGACGCGCAGAAGGGAGCTTTTGCCTGCACCGCTTGGGCCAAGCAAAACCAGCGTTTCGCCTTCCGGGCAGTTCAGCGTGATGTCAAACAGCGCCTGGTGTGCGCCGTAGAAGCAGTTAATGCCGTTTAGTTTAATACTCATCGGGGCAGTCTTTACTCATCCAGGCAATCTATAGCAATTGAGGCCGCAGATAGTACCGTTGACAGAATAGTTATGCAATATTTATGCGTTAAAAGTTAAATATAACCCGCGTTTCCTCTTAAACATAGCACAAAATAGCGAACGGTAAGGTCGGCGAGTATAAATGTCGGCATTCCGCATGAAATGCCGCACATTTTACGGGGGTTACCAGGTTATATCGGCGGGTTTAGCGATTCTCAATCGACTGGCGAAGCGTGCCTGCCGGGGCATGAACGCTACCGCCAACGTAGCGCACGTCGTCTACCGCCCAGCACTGTCCTTCACGGATCATCAGCACTTCATCCTGCCAGGTTTGGGTTCCCTGCGTCAGCTTCACGCGCAGCGGAATATTGCGGGCATCGGTATTCGGGATGGTTGACGCGCTGGCTACTTCAGCGCTGTCCGGCAGCGTGGTACGGCTGGAGAACGGATCGGATTTCAGCAGCGCGTTGTGCTGCGGATCGCGGGTGGCATCGTTAAGCAATTTTGCCAGACCGTCGCTCAGATACGGGCGCAGGCCGGTGAGATCGTTGCTGCGGTGCTGGATGCGATAATCATAGAACTGCTGCGCCACGGCGTCCGGGCCGCCCTCAATGCAGGGGCCGCTGCGGGTACCGATATCCTTAAAGGCTGGCGTGACCGTGGTGGTACAGGCGCTGAGCACCAGCGCGCAGGGCACCAAAAGTGTTAAAGCAGAATAGCGCATGTTGATTTCCTTATTTATTAACTATCCTTTCAATCATAGCGTAACGAACCGATAATGCTGTGCCTAAGGCATTGAACGCTAAAGTAAGGAGAGAAACCATGCAGTTTTCAACAACGCCAACCCTGGAAGGGCAGACAATAACCGAGTATTGCGGTGTGGTTACCGGCGAAGCCATTCTCGGCGCCAATATCTTCCGCGACTTTTTTGCCGGTATCCGCGACATCGTTGGCGGCCGCTCGGGCGCATATGAAAAAGAGCTGCGCAAAGCGCGTGAAATCGCCTTTAAAGAGCTCGGCGAGCAGGCGGAAGCCCTCGGTGCGGACGCGGTCGTGGGGATTGATATCGACTACGAAACGGTCGGAAAAGATGCCAGCATGCTGATGGTGAGCGTAAGCGGTACGGCGGTGAAAACCCTCCGATGAGGCGTTTGCTTGCCACGCTCCTGCTGGCGCTGCTGCTGGCAGGATGCGTTACGGAAAAGGGGATCGTTGATAAAGGCGCCTACGAGCTGGACACGCGTCATCAGGCGCAGGCGGCTTACCCGCGCATCAAGGTGCTGGTGATCCACTATACCGCGGATGATTTTGACAGTTCGCTGGCCACCCTGACGGATAAGAACGTCAGCTCTCACTATTTGATTCCGGCTAACCCCCCTGCACCAGACGGTAAACCGCGCATCTGGCAGCTGGTGCCTGAAAGCGAACTGGCCTGGCATGCGGGCATTAGCTTCTGGCGCGGCACCAACCGCATTAATGATACGTCGGTCGGCATTGAGCTGGAGAACCGCGGCTGGCAAAAAACGTCGGGCGTTAAGCAATTTACGCCGTTTGAGCCTGCGCAAATTGCGGCGCTGGTGCCGCTCGCCAAAGACATTATTACCCGCTACAACATCAGACCTGAAAATGTGGTGGCCCATTCGGACATCGCCCCGCAGCGCAAAGACGATCCCGGCCCGCTGTTTCCGTGGCAGGCGCTCGCCAGACAGGGCATTGGCGCATGGCCCGACCCGGCTCGGGTGGCATTTTACCTGAACGGTAAGCCGCGAGATGAACTTGTGGAGCAAAAGGTACTGCTCGATCTGCTGGCGCGCTACGGCTATGAGGTGACCGATAACATGACGAACGCGCAGCAGAAGCGCGTGATCGTCGCGTTTCAGATGCATTTTCGCCCGGCGCGCTGGGACGGCGTGGCCGATCGCGAAACGCTGGCTATCGCGGAGGCACTGTTAGAGCGCTACGGGCAGGGGTAATCCTTCGGGTTACCCGACTCCACTTTTTCACGGTCTTCTTTTGGACTGATTTTTTAATCACATTCACCGCGTTGATGTTTTATAGTTTCCTCAGTCGAAATTACTCGCAAACGTGTTTGACAATATATCGACACGACAAATAAGAAACACTGATGTGCTAACGTCTTAGCTTTACTTTGCATTTGTTAAATGGACTACGCATTTATGCGCTGTGATTGCGCACGTTCACCTTTTCAATTTAATTTTAACAGGTATAACTATGTTAAGATCTATGGTAAAAATAGCCGTCCACAAGCTGAACTCGACGCTATTATCGCGGCAACTGAAGGTTTTGAAGAAAGAACCTTACGCAAATGGCAGCGTATCAGTACCGAGAACAACGAAAATATTCATTTTATCGTTAGCGGTGAAGTTGAATTCCGCCGCGAGTCGGATGAATTGTGTATGTTCACTCTGCAGAATAAATGTATTTTCGGTCTCTCCTCTATTTATTACAACTCAACGCATATGTACGGCCTGGTTCGTGCCAGTACCGTCGTAAGAACCCTTAAAAAAGAGGATTTTTTCCGTCTGATGAGCGAAAAAAACCTGTGGGAAGCCTTGAGTAAAGTCCTCTCCTGGTATGTTTGCCTGCTCAGCAAGCGTGACGAAGTGCTGGTGGCCCGCAGCGCATACTCGATTGTTCGCGAATTCTTGCTGGAAATTAACGAACTGATGGTGCACCATCAGCGCGATATCAATATTTACGACTATATTCAGGAATATACCAGCCTGGCCCGAAGTACCATTATTAAAATTCTCGCCGACCTGAAAAAAGGTAATTATATTCAGGTTGATAAAGGCCGTCTAATGTATTTGTCAGCACTGCCGGAGAAATATTAATCGCTGTTCATCTCCTTTTTAAGTAAAAGGGTTGCTATGTTTCAGTGAGTTATTTGCCTGCGTTTCTGCCGTGGTTTCATCCTCTGGAGGCGTGGGCATTTTCCCTTGCGAATTTCCCGGCGCTGTGCCAGACCTATACCGATGGTCGTAACAGCGATGCCATCTGCCGTAAGTCTCTGGCAACCATGTTCGCGCACTTCGCGCAGGAAACCGGCGGCCACGAGTCCTGGCGTCCGGAAGCCGAGTGGCGTCAGGCGCTGGTTTACGTGCGTGAGATGGGCTGGAGCGAAGGTCAGAAGGGCGGCTATAACGGCGAATGTAACCCGGATGTCTGGCAGGGTCAGACCTGGCCGTGCGGTAAAGACAAAGATGGCGATTTCGTTAGCTACTTTGGTCGCGGTGCGAAACAGCTCTCCTATAACTACAACTACGGCCCGTTCTCTGAAGCGATGTACGGCGACGTCCGCGTACTGCTGGACAAACCTGAGCTGGTGGCGGACACCTGGCTGAACCTTGCTTCCGCGATCTTCTTCTTCGCCTACCCGCAGCCGCCAAAACCGAGCATGCTGCAGGTTATCGACGGCACCTGGCAGCCGAACGATCACGATAAGGCGAATGGTCTGGTACCGGGCTTCGGCGTGACCACGCAGATCATCAACGGCGGCGTGGAGTGCGGTGGCCCGACTGAGATCGCCCAGTCTCAAAACCGTATCAAATACTACAAAGAGTTCGCCAACTACCTGAAGGTGCCTGTTCCGTCTAATGAAGTGCTGGGCTGCGCCAACATGAAGCAGTTCGACGAAGGCGGTGCCGGCGCGCTGAAGATCTACTGGGAACAGGACTGGGGATGGAGCGCGGATACCCCGTCAGGCCAGACCTACTCTTGCCAGCTGGTGGGTTACCAGACGCCATTCAGCGCCTTTAAAGAGGGTGACTACACCAAATGCGTGAAGCATTACTTCAATGTCAACGTGGTGGGTGAAGACGGAACTTCCGACGGCGGTAGCGTCACGCCAACGCCAACCCCTGTCGACCCAACGGACGAAGGTAATACCACGCCGGTGCCGGATGATAACACCCCGGCTCCGGACGATAATACGCCAGCGCCGGTAAACCATGCGCCGGTAGCAAAAATCGCCGGTCCGGTGGGAGCGGTTGAAGCGGGGAAATCAGTTTCTCTGAACGCGTCTGGCTCGACTGACGAAGACGGTAACCACCTGACTTATACCTGGACGGCTCCGAACGGCCAGACCGTAAGCGGCGATGATAAAGCGATTATTACGTTCAATGCACCGGAAGTGGCGGCGGCGACGCAGTACCCGATCAACCTGACCGTCAGTGACGGCGAGCTGAGCAGCACCACAAGCTATACGCTGAACGTTCAGGCTAAGCAGACCGACGGCGGCCAGACCGGGACTTACCCGACCTGGACCTCCAAAACCAAATGGAAAGCGGGCGATATCGTGAACAACCGCGGCCAGCTGTTCCAGTGCAAACCTTATCCGTACAGCGGCTGGTGCAATAACGCGCCATCCTACTACGAGCCAGGTAAAGGGATTGCATGGCAGGACGCGTGGACTGCGCTGTAATCAGCAAAACAGTAAAATAACAAACGGCAACCTTCGGGTTGCCGTTTTTTTCTCGTCGTAAAAATGCAGGACCCGATCTACCGATGAAGCTTCCCGTGATCCCGCAGCCACGCCGCCGTACGCGTAATCCCTTCATCCAGCGTCACGATCGGTTTGTACCCAAGCTCGTTCTCCGCTCGCGAAATATCCAGCGTGAAATCAAAGTTAAGCTTCGATACGCCGTAATGCGTCAGCGCAGGCTCTTTGGCCGATTTACTGCCAAAACGCTCCATGCTGCGGGCAATCATATCCAGCATTGGGTAAGGGACTGAACGGATGCGGCAGTCGATCTGCAGCTCGTCAATTAAGCGCTGCACAATGCTGCGCAGCGTGCAGGGTTCGCCGTTCGTGATGTTGTAGGCGCGACCGGAGATGAGCTTATCGCAGTCCGGCTGGCTTGCCAGCCACATGGCGTGGACGGCGTTTTCGTAATAGGTCATATCCACCAGCGCATCGCCGCCGCGCGGCAGCAGCACGCTGCCGTAGTGGTGCATCATCTGCGCCAGGCGCGGAATAAACACTTTGTCGTGCGGCCCGAACAGGCTCTGCGGACGTAAGACCGTAAAACGGGTGTGCGGGTTCGACTGTGCCAGCAGGTCAATCACCTCTTCGCTGGCCGCCTTGCTGCGGGCAAACTCGCAGGCGAAGCGAGCCGGACGGAAATCTTCCTGCACGTCACGATGGTGGTGATAGTCGAAATAGAGCGACGGTGACGAGATATGAATAAAGTTGCGCACGCCCCAGGCGACGGCCCATTCACCCAGACGACGGGTGGCCCGCACGTTGGCGAGATCGAAGGCTTCCTGGGTCCCCCATGGGGAGGTAAAACTGGAACAGTGCCACAGCGTGTCGATACCGGCGAGCATCACTTTCGCCTGCGAGGAGACCAGCTCCGTCAGGTCAGCATGGACGAACTCCGCGCCCATTTTTTGCAGCAGTTTTCCCATCGCTTCGTTGCGACCGGTAGCCCTGACGCTGATGCCCTTGTTGCGCAGAAATTCGACCGCATTTCGGCCTAAGCCGCTGGTCGCCCCGGTAACCAGTACCTTCATAGCTATCCACTGTGTTGAAAAGAATTTCGTGCGCATTCTTTCGTGAATTACGGCGCTATGCAATGGGAAAGGTGAAAGAAAGAGAGTTTTATTTAGATCTTTTCCGTCTTTTGTTCTGCCCGTTGCGCAATGCGTTTCGCCATTCCCCGGAAGATAAACAGGTGGGCAGGGATCATCAACAGCCAGTAGAACAGACCCGGCATTCCGTGGGGATGCCACCAGGCGCGGACGTCCAGTTCACGACAATCGCCTTTGTCTTTCAGGGTAAAGCAGAGCCGGCCCAGCCCCGGGGCTTTCATGCCGAACAGCAGTGCCAGCTGTTTTTCCTGCTCGACGATGATGACCTTCCAACTGTCGACCGCATCGCCCACCTCAAGATACGGGCGTGCCGGGCGGCCTTTTGCCAGCCTATGCCCCACCAGCAGATCCATTGCCCCGCGCGTTTGCCAGAGGATATTGCCGAAGAAATAACCGTCTTTGCCGCCAATCTGGTTCACCACCTCCCACAGCGCGGCCAGGCTGGCGTGGGTTTTCACCGTGCAGCCCGCCTGTTTCGGGTAATAGCCGTACTCCGGGCGCCAGCGGGCAAACGCCTGGGCGTCGTAACCCCAGTCGCTGGAGTTCACCAGCTGCTCTTCTTCTTTCAGCGTATTGCGCACGGCATCATCAAAGCGGATCAGGTCCTGTGGAATGAGTGCCCGCAGTTCGCGATCGTCCGCCAGTAAATCGTGTTTGAGCCCCTGGATCAGCGCTTTGGCGGTCGTCGGCGGCACCGAGGTGATCACATTCAAAAACCACACCGAAATCCAGCGGGTCGGAAAGGGGATGGGGATCAGCCAGCGGCGGCGGCCGCTGACGCGCATGAAATGTTCGAACTGCTCCTGATAGCTAAGCACTTCAGGACCTGCCGCCTCGAGCACGCGGTGTTGCTCCGCCGGGTGATCCAGCAGGGCCACCAGATAATGCAGTAAATTCTCAAGCGCAATCGGCGTGGTGCGCGAGCGCACCCAGCGCGGCGGCGTGAGCACCGGCAGGTTGTAAACCATATCGCGCATCACTTCGAAGGCGGCGGAGCCTGCGCCGACGATGATTCCGGCGCGCAGTTCGGTGACGGGTATATTCGCCCCGCGCAGGGTTTTAGCCGTCAGCTGGCGGGCGCGCAGGTGATCGGACTGCTCGCGTTCGGGCGCCTGGAGCGAGCTTAAAAAAATGACCTGCTTCACCGGGGTTTGCAGCAGGGCATCGCGGACGTTCATCGCCACCTGCCGCTCGTGGGCGATAAAATCCCCGCCTTCGCCCATGCTGTGCACCAGGTAGTAAAGCGTGTCGACCCCTTCCAGCAGGGCGGGAAGTTCCTTCGGCCAGTTGAGGTCAACGCTGTGGCAGGTAACGCCAGGCAAACTAAGCTTTTGCAGGCGTTCGGTGTTGCGTGCCGCTGCCAGCACCTGGTGCCCCTGCTGGCTTAACGCCGCGGTGAGATGCTGACCGATGTACCCGCTGGCGCCGAGCACCAGAATTCGTTGCGGCACGTGATGCTCCTTATCGCTGTAAAAACGCCTGCCAGTGTTTCACCACGTCGGCCAGCTGCTCGCGGCTCACGTCGAGATGCATGACCAGGCGCACGACAGGTGAGGCGTTGATCAGCACGCCACGTGCTTTCATGAACTCGCCAAGCGCAGCGGCGCGATCCTCGCCCACGCGGACGAACAGCATATTGGTGTCGTGGCGCATCACGTCGGCGCCAATTTCGCGCAGTTGCGCCGCCATCCACGCGGCGTTGTCGTGATCGTCCTTCAGGCGCGCCACGTTGTTTTTCAGGGCATACAGCCCGGCCGCCGCCAGAATACCCGCCTGACGCATGCCGCCGCCGGTCATTTTGCGCCAGCGGTTGGCGCGCTTGATATAGTCCGCGTTGCCCACCAGCAGAGAGCCCACCGGCGTGCCCAGCCCTTTAGAAAGGCAGATGGTGAACGAGTCGCAGTATTGCGCAATCTCTTTCAGCTCGCAGCCGTACTCCACGACGGCATTAAAGATGCGCGCGCCGTCAACGTGCAGGCCGAGCCGGCGCTCGCGGGTGAATTCCCACGCTGCTTTCAGGTATTCGCGCGGCAGCACTTTGCCGTTGTGGGTGTTTTCGAGGCTGAGCAGCCGGGTGCGGGCGAAGTGAATATCGTCGGCTTTGATTTTCGCCGCGACTTTATCGAGCGGCAGGGAGCCGTCCGGCGCGGCGTCAATCGGCTGCGGCTGAATGCTGCCGAGCACGGCGGCACCGCCTGCTTCATACAGATAGTTATGCGCGCCCTGGCCGACGATATACTCTTCACCGCGCTCGCAGTGGCTGAGCAGCGCGACCAGGTTAGCCTGCGTTCCGGTCGGCAGGAACAGCGCGGCCTCCTTGCCGCTCAGTTCAGCCGCGTAGCGCTGCAGTTCGTTGACCGTCGGGTCATCGCCGTAGACGTCGTCCCCGACCGGGGCGGCCATCATCTCTTCAAGCATGGCGCGGCTCGGGCGGGTTACGGTATCACTGCGTAAATCAATCATTTCACATCCCTTTATTTTAAGAGGTCGTGCGAAATGTTTTACCTGAGCCAGTTGGTTTTTGCCAGTTCGATCACCTCGTCGCCGCGCCCGCTGATGATGGCGCGCAGCATATACAGGCTAAAGCCTTTGGCCTGTTCCAGCTTAATTTGCGGCGGGATCGCCAGCTCTTCTTTGGCGACGACGACATCCACCAGCACAGGGCCGTCAATGGAAAACGCACGCTGCAGGGCTTCGTCCACCTCTGAGGCTTTCTCCACGCGAATACCTGTGATGCCGCAGGCCTCGGCGATGCGCGCGAAGTTGGTGTCGTGCAGCTCGGTGCCGTCCGTGAGATAGCCTCCGGCCTTCATCTCCATCGCCACGAAGCCCAGCACGCTGTTGTTGAAAACCACGATTTTCAGCGGCAGCTTCATCTGCACCACCGACAGGAAATCCCCCATCAGCATGCTGAACCCGCCGTCGCCGCACATCGCAACTACCTGACGCTCCGGCGCCGTCGCTTTTGCGCCCAGCGCCTGCGGCATGGCGTTGGCCATCGAGCCGTGGTTGAACGAGCCGAGCAGGCGGCGTTTTCCGTTCATCTTCAGATAGCGTGCCGCCCAGACGGTTGGCGTGCCCACGTCGCAGGTAAATATGGCATCGTCGTCAGCGAAATGGCTGATCTGCTGCGCCAGATACTGCGGGTGAATGGCTTTGTCGCTCGGTTTGGCGAGGTCGTCCAGCCCCTTGCGGGCGTCGCGATAGTCGCTCAGGGCTTTATCAAGGAACTTGCGGTCCGTTTTTTCTTCCAGCAGCGGCAGCAGGGCGGCAAGGGTGGATTTGATGTCGCCCACCAGCGCCATATCGACCTTGCTGTGCGCGCCGATGCTGGCCGGGTTGATATCAATCTGAATGATTTTCGCATCCGTCGGGTAGAACGCGCGATACGGGAACTGGGTACCCAGCAGGATCAGCGTGTCGGCGTTCATCATGGTGTGGAAGCCGCTGGAGAAACCGATCAGACCGGTCATCCCCACATCAAAGGGGTTGTCGTACTCGACGTGCTCTTTGCCGCGCAGGGCGTGGACAATCGGCGCTTTCAGCTTCCCGGCAAATTCAAGCAGCTCCTTGTGCGCGCCCGCGCAGCCGCTGCCGCACATCAGGGCGATATTGCTGGAGTAACGCAGCAGCTGTGCCAGCTTTTTCAGCTCTTCTTCCGCAGGGGTTACGACGGGCTGCGGGGCGTGATACCAGTGGGTGCTGGCCCCTTCCGGCGCGGCCTTGAGGGCCACATCGCCCGGGATAACGACCACAGAAACGCCGCGGTTCAGCACGGCCTTGCGCATGGCGATCGCCAGCACCTGCGGGATCTGCTCCGGGGATGAAACCAGCTCGCAATAGTGGCTGCATTCACGGAACAGCTCCTGCGGATGCGTCTCCTGAAAATAGCCGCTGCCGATTTCGGAAGAGGGGATATGGGCGGCAATCGCCAGCACCGGCACGTGGTTACGGTGACAGTCGAACAGCCCGTTAATCAGATGCAGGTTGCCGGGACCGCACGATCCGGCGCAGACGGCCAGTTCGCCCGTGAGCTGTGCTTCAGCGCCTGCGGCGAAGGCGGCAACCTCTTCATGACGGGTAGGCATCCATTCGATAGTCTTCATCTTGTTGAGGCTGTCGCTAAGTCCGTTCAGGGAATCGCCGGTTACGCCCCAGATACGTTTCACGCCAGCCTGTTCGAGCGTTTTCGCAATATATGCAGCCACGGTTTGTTTCATGGTTGTCCGTCTCCTTTTTGTGATATCGCTTACAAGCTTAGAAGAAAGTCTCCGTATTGCCCGTCATCTCCCCCTAATTAAAAGGTGCTTTTCACGCGCAATTATTCGGCATAATCTGGTTATACCTCGGTGAAAACAGGAATCATTTCAAATGGTTAAATCATTGTTAATTGCTGTTAATGAAAAGCTATCGTGCGACGATCTTGGCAAACTCTTGTTACGACTTGCCGTCGGCGGGCTGATGCTTTTTCATGGTTTGCACAAGCTTTTTGGTGGCGTGGGCTTTATTAGCGGCATGCTGGTGGAAAAAGGGCTACCGGGATTTATCGCCTACGGCGTGTTGGTTGGAGAAGTGGTGGCACCGGTTCTGATTATTGTCGGGCTCTTTACGCGTCCGGCCGCGCTGGTGCTGGCCTTTACGATGATTGTGGCGTGGCTGATGGTGGGAATGGGTGAAACGCTCGCCCTTGATAAGGTGGGCGCATGGGCGATTGAAAGCCTGGTGTACTTCTTTATCGGCTCGCTGGCGCTCGCGTTTTTAGGGGCGGGGCGGTTTGCCCTGGGTAAAGCACCCGCGTGGCGGTAGGGTTGTTGTCGGTCGGGTAAACCCAGTGCCACCCGACAAAAAGCCCGGTGGCGTTGACGCTTACCGGGCCTACGATCGAACGTTTACCGTTTATGCGAGGACAAGATCGCCCTGCGGATGGCACGAGCACGCCAGCACGTAACCCTCGGCAATTTCCGCATCGGACAGCGTCATGGTGCTGGTGACGGTATACTCTCCGGAAACCACCTTCGTCTTACAGCAGCCGCACACGCCCGCGCGGCAGGCCGCCGCTACCGGCACCTTGTTGCTTTCCAGCGCCTCCAGCAGCGTGGTTCCCACGCGACCAAAGAAGGTCTGCGCAGGCTGCAGCTTGGTGAACTTAACGCCGCCGGTGGCCGCTTCCGCCACCGGCGTGAAGAACTGCTCTTTGAAGAAGCGGGTCACGCCAAGCGCTTTCACCTCTTTTTCCACGATGTCCATGTACGGCGCCGGGCCGCAGGTCATCACGGTGCGGTTCGCGATATCCGGCACGCTTTGCAGGAGCTCGCGGCTCAGGCGACCGGGTACAAAGCCGTGGGTCGCGTTGTGCTCCGCCACCAGCGTCACCGGATAATTACGCCACTCCCCGGCAAAAATCACATCTTCCGGGGAACGGACGCTGAAGATCGCCTGCACGTCGGCCTGCGGGCGGTTCTTTGCCAGCCAGCGGCGCATCGACATAATCGGCGTTACGCCACAGCCCGCCGCCAGCAGCAGGAATTTATCGTCTGCTTTGTCGTCACAGGTGAAATCGCCATGCGCGTCAGACAGCCAGATATAATCCCCGCGCTTGACGTCCCGCGTCAGCCACTGCGAGCCCGCGCCGTCGTCAATACGACGGACGGTGAGCGTAATGTACTCGCTCACGCCCGGCGTTGAGGAGATCGTGTAGGCGCGCAGCGTATCCGACGAATTGCGAACGCTGACCAGCGCATACTGGCCTGCACGGTACGGATAGTAGTCGTGGCACAGCAGCGACAGCGTCCACACATCCGGCGTCTCCTGATGGATGTGATGAACCTGCATCCGCCACGGACATTGTGAGGTTGGCATGGTCATGAATAACTCCTTACGCGCTCAGCAGCTGTTTCATATCATCTTCAACGTTGGTCACGGAACGCAGGCCGAATTTCTCGTTCAGCACGGCCAGCAGGTCCGGCGTCAGGAAGCCCGGCGCGGTCGGTCCGGTCACGATGTTGGTGACGCCGAGAGAGAGCAGGGTCAGCAGGATGACAATCGCCTTCTGCTCAAACCATGACAGCACCAGCGACAGCGGCAGGTCGTTCACGCCGCAGCCCAGTTTCTCCGCCAGGGTGACCGCCAGAATGATGGCCGAGTAAGCATCGTTACACTGGCCGGCATCGATCAGGCGCGGCAGACCTTCGATGTCGCCGAAATCCAGCTTGTTGAAACGGTATTTGCCGCACGCCAGGGTCAGGATCAGGCAGTCTTCCGGCACGCGGGTGGCGAAATCGGTGAAATAGTTACGCTCGCCGCGCGCGCCGTCGCAGCCGCCGACGAGGAAGATGTGGCGCAGCTTTTCACGGCTGACGAGATCGATCAGCGAATCAGCGGCACCCAGCAGGGTTTCACGACCAAATCCGACGGTGATGAGATGTGGGATCTCGCTGTACGGGAAGCCCGCCATCTGCTGCGCCTGGGCGATAACCGGACCGAAATCGTCACCTTCAAGATGGCTCACGCCCGGCCAGCCGACGATGCTGCGGGTCCAGATGCGGTCATCGTACGCGCCGACGGTCGGGTCGATGATGCAGTTAGAGGTCATCACGATAGGGCCAGGGAAGCGGGCGAACTCCACCTGCTGGTTCTGCCAACCGCTGCCGTAGTTACCGATCAGATGCTTAAATTTACGCAGTTCCGGGTAGCCGTGTGCCGGCAGCATTTCGCCGTGGGTATAAACGTTAACGCCGGTGCCTTCGGTTTGCTTCAGCAGGTTGTAGAGATCTTTCAGGTCGTGACCGGAAATCAGAATGCACTTGCCTTCGGTTGCCTTGACGTTGACCTGCGTCGGCGTCGGGTGGCCGTAGGTGCTGGTTTCACCGGCGTCAAGAATGCTCATCACGCGGAAGTTCATCTGGCCGATTTCCATTGAGCATTCCAGCAGGGTATTCATATCGGCAGGCCAGGTACCCAGCCACGCCATGATTTTGTGGTACTGGGCGTAAATCTCATTGTCGTACTGACCCAGAACGTGCGCGTGTTCCATATAGGCCGCAGCGCCTTTCAGGCCGTACAGGCACAGCAGGCGCAGGCCGAGAATGTTCTCGCCAATCGCCGCTTTGTCTTTATTCGGGGTGAACTCTGCCGCCTGACGCTGGAGGTCGCCGAGATCGTCGCTGACCAGCTGCAGTTCAGACATCGGGTTTTCCACGCGGGCGCTGGCGTCCGCCTTCAGGCACTGTGCTTTCAGCGCTTCACGCAGGGCAATCGCTTCGCGGGCGTATCCGACAATGCGCGGAGAGTCGAAGTTAACGTTGGTCAGCGTGGAGAAGAAGGCGCGCGGGGCGAAGCTGTCGACGTAGTGGTCGACAATGCCGTATTCGCGGGCTTTGAACGCCCATGCGGAAAGGCCTTGCAGGGCGGCAATCAGCAGGTCCTGCAGGTCAGATGTTTCTGCGGTTTTGCCGCACATACCCTGTGCGTAAGAGCAGCCATTGCCTGCCGGGGTACGGATGGTTTGTTCACATTGCACACAAAACATAATCACACCTGTTAAAGTTATATTTAATATACATGTTTAAGGTTATGCCTGTGCCAGAACGGAGAAAAGGGATTTCTGCTACAAAATAGAGGGAGATTGATTTAGCGCAATTTTGGCGGCAGGAAACCTACCGCCAAAGAAGTATCAGGCAGAGAAGAAGGCCATCAGGACCGGAACCAGCAGGCTTAAAATAAAGCCGTGCACGATAGCCGCGGGAACCATCTCCAGCCCTCCTGAGCGTTGTAGTACCGGCAGGGTAAAGTCCATCGACGTTGCACCGCACAGGCCCAGCGCGGTAGAACGACTGCGGCGAACCAGGCTCGGGATCAGCATGATGGCAATCAGCTCGCGCGCCAGATCGTTAAAGAAGGCGGCGCTGCCGATCACCGGGCCGAATGATTCGGTCAGCAGAATACCGGAGAGCGAATACCAGCCAAAACCGGATGCCATCGCCAGGCCGATTTTCAGCGGCAGATCGAGAATAAAGGCGTTGATGACGCCCGCCACCATTGAACTGGCGACAACAATCACCGCAACCATCATCCCCCGACGGTTGAGGACAATTTGTTTCAGCGTCATGCCATTATTTCGCAGCTGAATACCAATCAGGAACAGCAGGAAGATCAGCGTATATTCACTGGCCTCTGTCGCGTGCTGTAAAAATGCCCAACCTGTCAGCCCAAGAAGAAAACCGATCACCACGACGCCGCATAATTTTAATGATTCAAGCGCCATTGCAATTCGAGAAGGGAGCTTTTCCTGATGATGGTGATTTTTCCATGGAATAGTGCGTTCCAGCCACAGCAGCGCGGCAATATTGCACAGCAAAATAACCACCACGGTGACGACAGAATAATGGAGGATGGAGAGTAAATTCGCCGACAGGTTGTCCAGAAATGCCAGGCTAATCCCCATAAAGAAAAGAATAACGTAGACAATCCAGCTCAGGAATCGATTAATGAGCCTTAATGCGGATTCACGATGCAGCGGAATAAGATAGCCCACGATCAAGGGCAGCAAAATGATGAGGAGTCCTGAAAACATGAACAGCCGGTCCTTTTGAGTATCGGTTAAGCGCCAGTGACACTACCCAATAAAGGCTGTTCAGTAAAGCGGCAAAAGAAAGCCGGGTGGCGGCTACGCCTTACCCGGCTTGTGTCTATGTGGGGTGTTCGGCCTGTGGCCCTCACCGCGGCCCTCTCCCACGGGGAGAGGGAGGGAAAGATTAATCGCGTTTTTCCAGCAGGGTGCGATACAGCACGCCACCCAGGATACCGCCGATAATTGGCATCACCCAGAACAGCCACAGCTGCTCAAGCGCCCAGCCGCCCTGGAAGATGGCGACGGCGGTGCTGCGTGCCGGGTTAACGGAGGTGTTGGTGACCGGAATAGAAATCAGGTGGATAAGCGTCAGCGCCAGACCAATGGCAATCGGGGCAAAACCGGCTGGCGCGTGTTTGTCCGTTGCGCCGTGGATCACCAGCAGGAAGCCGGCGGTCAGCACGATTTCAATCACGATGGCAGACAGCATGGAGTAACCGCCCGGAGAGTGTTCGCCGAAGCCGTTAGAGGCAAAGCCGCTGGCCGCCGCGTCGAAGCCGGCTTTACCGCTGGCAATCACGTACAGAACGCCCGCCGCAATAATACCGCCAACTACCTGCGCCACAATGTAGCCAATTACGTCTTTCGCCGGGAAACGGCCGCCCGCCCATAAACCTAACGTCACTGCCGGGTTAAAATGACCGCCGGAAATATGTCCCACGGCAAATGCCATGGTTAATACGGTTAAACCAAACGCCAGCGCGACGCCGACAAAACCGATACCTAATTCCGGGAATGCTGCTGCCAGAACGGCGCTACCGCAGCCACCAAATACCAGCCAGAATGTACCAAAGCATTCTGCTGCCAATTTTCTAAACATAACCACCTCAAATAATTTTCCGCACGCTTTCCCGCGCACGGGATATATCGCCATAAAGGGATGACGACTCAAAGAGCCCGTATTTTAAAAACCAACAACACCCCTTCGCCACTTAAATAAATTCGATTAATTTGATTTAAGGCAATGTGATGTCAATCCTTGTTCAAATCAGCGGTAAATAGAGCATAGACCAATTTGCGGGCGGTAGTATCTTGTGAGATGTGGGTTATTTCAAATGAAACCTGATGGATAAATTCTGAATTTTTCGTGCTTCCGCCAGGTTATGGAGTCGGATTGCAGTGTCAAGCCCGTCTACATCCCGCTATACTGCTGATTACTTGAAGGAAAAAGTGATCATATCGCGGGGGATTTATGCTTCTCGAACGTGTGGAAATTGTCGGGTTTCGCGGTATTAACCGCCTGTCGCTGCAGCTGGAGCAGAACAACGTCCTGATCGGCGAGAACGCGTGGGGTAAGTCCAGCCTGCTGGATGCATTGACGCTACTGCTTTCGCCCGAAGACGATCTGTATCACTTCGTTCGCGACGATTTCTGGTTTCCGCCCGGCGACGTAACGGGACGCGAGAAGCACCTGCATATCATCCTGACGTTCCGCGAATCCGAGCCCGGACGTCACCGCGTGCGTCGCTTCCGCCCGCTGTCACCCTGCTGGGTGCCGTGCGATGACGGTTTCCACCGGATTTTCTATCGGCTGGAAGGCGAGATGGCGGAGAACGAGGGGGTACTCACCCTGCGTGATTTTCTCGATGAGAAAGCAAACCCGATCCCGCTCGACAATATCGACGATCTTGCCCGCCACTTGACCCGCCTGACGCCGGTGTTACGCCTGCGCGATGCGCGCTTTATGCGGCGTATTCGTAACGGAACCGTACCCAATACGCCGGAAGTGGAAGTCACCGCCCGCGAGCTGGATTTTCTGGCCAGAGAGCTGGTGTCGCGTCCGCAGAATCTGACCGATGGTCAAATTCGTCAGGGGCTGTCCGCGATGGTACAGCTCCTTGAGCACTATTTTTCCGAGCAGGGAACGTCGGAGTCGCGCCACCGTCTGATGCGCCGCCGCTCTCATGATGAGCAGCGAAGCTGGCGTTATCTCGACATCATTAACCGGATGATCGACCGGCCCGGCGGCCGTACCCATCGGGTGATTTTGCTGGGTCTGTTTTCAACGCTTCTGCAGGCCAAAGGCACCGTTCGTCTTGACCGGGACGCCCGGCCTCTGCTGCTGGTGGAAGACCCGGAAACGCGCCTGCATCCCATCATGCTCTCCGTGGCATGGCATCTGCTGAACCTGCTGCCGCTCCAGCGCATTACGACCACCAATTCCGGAGAGTTATTATCGCTGACGCCGGTTGAACACGTCTGTCGCCTGGTGCGTGAATCCTCCCGCGTCTCCGCTTTCCGGCTTGGGCCGGGCGGTTTGAATGCGGAAGACGGGCGGCGCATCGCGTTTCATATTCGCTTTAACCGGGCGTCGTCGCTCTTTGCCCGCTGCTGGCTGCTGGTGGAGGGGGAAACGGAAACCTGGGTCATCAACGAGCTGGCGCGCCAGTGCGGCCACCACTTTGATGCGGAAGGCATTAAGGTAATCGAATTCGCCCAGTCGGGATTAAAGCCGCTGATAAAATTCGCCCGCCGGATGGGGATCGAGTGGCACGTTCTGGTAGACGGTGATGAGGCGGGTAAAAAATATGCCTCGACCGTGCGGAGCCTGCTGAATAACGAGCGCGAGGAAGAGCGCGACCATTTAACCATGCTCCCCGCGATGGACATGGAACACTTTATGTATCGTCAGGGGTTCGACGATGTCTTCCACCGCATTGCCATGGTGCCGGTCGATGTCCCGATGAACATGCGGCGGGTGATCGCCAAAGCCATTCACCGTTCGTCAAAACCGGATTTAGCCATTGAAGTGGCGACGGAAGCGGGCAGGCGGGGCGTGGAGGCGGTACCGACCCTGCTACGGAAGATGTTCTCCCGCGTGCTGTGGCTGGCACGCGGGAAAGCGGATTAGCGTTGGGTCGCCTGTTTCATCTGCTGAATCAGGCTATCCAGCAGCGCGTAGCGGCGGCGATATTCGGAGCGTTTTTTGCTGGCGATCTCTTCAATCGTTTTACGCGGCATGACGAGTGGCAGCATAAAATTACCGTTATCCTGCTTTTCACCGCCGATGGAGAGCCAGAAACTGTCGTAATCGGCCAACAGTTTGCCCTCTTTTTTCTTGCGGTAGCGCCAGCTGCGATAAATATGGGTATCGTTACTGACGGCGACAATCTGCTCTACCGGGAACGCGGCGCCGAGCGTCATGGCGGCCTCGACCAGCAGACGTTTCGGGAACAGGCCGTGGCAGGCTTTCGTCGCTCCCTGGATCAGTTCATGGGGAACATGCGCTTTTGCGCCCTGCAAGCCGCCAATGAACAGCGTCGATTTTCCCTCAAACTGGCATAGCGTAAAGGTCATCTCCGCCAGCGCCGTATTTTGACTGTCACAGAAAACGAGGGTAGCTTCTCCCTCTTTATCCATAAACGCGTCGGCACACAGGCGGACGGTAAATTGCTGTTCATCTTTTCCGGTTAAGGTCAGCAGAGTCACGCCCTGCTTTGAAAGATAACCCTTTGTCAGCGTCGCCGGCAGCTGGCGGCACATCATCTGATAGTGCCAGGACAGCGATTCCAGCACACGCTGTCGATCCATATTGACCGTTAACCACGGACGATGAAGGCGGCAGGGCAGCCCAGGCTGAACCTGGAGCATTTGCATCAGGTGCGGATGTTTCGCAAGATCAGTCAGCAGTCGAGCGGTGCTGAGCGGTGTCGCCAGTGAGCGCAGCATGAACTTACGTCGGTAGGCGGTGTTTTCCCATGCCAGCCCGGGTGCGATCTCACCGAAAGCCAGGTTTTTGAAGAGCTGCCAGCCGGATTTTGGCTGCGGCAGGTTTGAAAGTGATGTATCGACGATAGAAGACATGGTAGATCCTGATCCTTTTGGAATATCGCTATTTCAGCAGGAGAAATGTCAACATCTCGTAAACAAATTAGGACGATTTCGGAGAACAGGGCTTTCGTTGAAGAGTCGTTTAGTTAGAATCAACGCTTATCATTGCCAGAACATTTATTTGGAATATTTATGAACCTCAAGGGAAAACGCAGAACGCTGTTTCTGCTGCTGGCGGTCGTGGTTTTAGCCGGTGGGTACTGGCTATGGCAGGTGCTGAATGCGCCGGTGCCGCAGTATCAGACGCTGATTGTTCGCCCGGGCGAACTGCAGCAAAACGTCCTCGCGACGGGCAAGCTTGACGCGCTGCGCAAGGTTGACGTCGGCGCTCAGGTCAGCGGCCAGCTGAAAACGCTGTCGGTTGAGATTGGCGACAAGGTGAAAAAAGGCCAGCTGCTCGGCGTTATCGATCCTGAGCAGGCTGAGAACCAGATCCGCGAGGTGGAAGCCACGCTGATGGAGCTGCGCGCGCAGCGTGCCCAGGCGCTGGCAGAACGTAACCTGGCTCAGGTAACGTTGACCCGTCAGCAGGCGCTGGCCAAAACCCAGGCTATTTCGAAACAGGATTTAGATACTGCCGCCACTGAACTGGCGGTGAAACAGGCGCAAATTGGCACGATTGACGCGCAGATCAAACGCAATCAGGCCTCGCTGGATACGGCAAAAACCAACCTCGACTACACCAAAATCGTCGCGCCAATGGCGGGTGAAGTGACCCAGATCACCACGCTGCAGGGCCAGACGGTGATTGCCGCGCAGCAGGCGCCGAACATTCTGACCCTGGCGGACATGAGCACCATGCTGGTCAAAGCCCAGGTCTCAGAGGCGGATGTGATCCATCTTAAGCCGGGGCAGAACGCCTGGTTTACGGTGCTTGGCGACCCGCAGACGCGCTACGAAGGCGTGCTTAAAGACATTCTGCCGACGCCGGAAAAAGTTAACGACGCTATCTTCTACTATGCCCGCTTTGAGGTGCCAAACCCGCAGGGCGTGCTGCGTCTGGACATGACCGCACAGGTGCATATCCAGCTGACCGGCGTGAAGAACGTGCTGACCATTCCGCTCTCTGCGCTCGGCGAGTCCGCCGGTGATAGTCGTTATAAAGTGAAAGTGCTGCGCAACGGCGAAACGCGCGAGCGCGAGGTCGTGATCGGCGCGCGCAACGACACCGACGTGGTGGTGGTGAAAGGACTGGAAGAGGGCGAGGAGGTTGTTGTCAGCGAAACCCTGCCCGGAGCCGCTAAATGACGGCGCTGCTTGAGCTAAATAACATTCGTCGCAGCTATCCGTCAGGCGACGGCCCGGTGGAGGTGCTGAAGGGCATCTCCCTGCGCGTGGAGGCGGGCGAGATGGTGGCGATTGTCGGCGCGTCGGGTTCCGGTAAATCGACGCTGATGAACATTCTCGGCTGTCTGGATAAACCGACCAGCGGGACCTATCGCGTGGCCGGGACGGATGTCTCCACGCTGGACGGCGACGCGCTGGCGAAGCTGCGCCGGGAACACTTCGGCTTTATCTTCCAGCGTTACCATCTGCTTTCTCACCTTAACGCGGCCCAGAACGTGGAAGTGCCTGCGGTGTATGCGGGCGTCGCACGGAAAAAGCGCCTTGAGCGCGCGCAGATGCTGCTGACGCGTCTGGGGCTGGCGGAGCGGGTGGAGTACCAGCCGTCGCAGCTGTCCGGCGGCCAGCAGCAGCGCGTGAGTATTGCCCGCGCACTGATGAACGGCGGGCAGGTGATCCTCGCGGATGAACCGACCGGCGCGCTCGACAGCCATTCCGGTGAAGAGGTGATGGCGATCCTCCATCAGCTTCGCGATCGGGGGCACACGGTGATTATCGTTACCCACGATCCGCAGGTGGCGGCGCAGGCGGAACGCATTATTGAGATCCACGACGGCGAGCTGGTCAGCAATCCACCGCCGCGTGAGTCCAGGGCTGCGGCGCCGAAAGAAGCGCTACCGGCATCAACCGGCTGGGGACAGTTCTCCAGCGGCTTTCGCGAAGCGCTGACCATGGCCTGGCTGGCGATGGCGGCTAACAAAATGCGCACCCTGCTGACGATGCTCGGCATCATTATCGGTATTGCCTCGGTGGTATCGATCGTGGTGGTGGGCGACGCGGCCAAGCAGCTGGTGCTGGCCGATATCCGCGCCATCGGCACTAATACCATTGACGTCTATCCGGGCAAAGATTTTGGTGACGACGAGCCGCAGTATCAACAGGCGCTGAAGTATGACGATCTGGCGGCAATTCAGAAGCAGCCGTGGGTGAACTCCGCCACGCCTGCGGTGTCGCAGAACCTGCGTCTGCGCGTGGGGAATGTTGACGTGGCCGCCAGCGCGAACGGCGTGAGCGGGGACTATTTCAACGTCTACGGCATGACCTTCAGCGAAGGCGCCACCTTCAACGCCGAGCAGCTGGCGGGCAGGGCGCAGGTGGTGGTGCTGGACGCGAACTCGCGCAGGCAGCTCTTCCCCAATAAAGCCAGCGTGGTAGGCGAAGTGATCCTGGTCGGCAACATGCCTGCCACGGTCATCGGCGTGGCGGAAGAGAAGCAGTCTATGTTTGGCAGCAGCAAGATCCTGCGCGTCTGGCTGCCCTATACCACCATCTCCGGGCGGATTATGGGGCAGTCATGGCTCAACTCCATCACCGTGCGCGTGAAGGAGGGCTACGACAGCGCGCTGGCCGAACAGCAGCTTGAACGGCTGTTAACCCTGCGCCACGGGAAGAAAGATTTCTTCACCTGGAATATGGACGGCCTCTTGAAAACGGCGGAAAAGACCACACGTACTCTTCAGCTGTTTCTCACGCTGGTGGCGGTGATCTCGCTGGTCGTCGGCGGCATCGGGGTGATGAATATCATGCTGGTGTCGGTCACCGAGCGCACGCGAGAGATCGGTATTCGCATGGCGGTCGGCGCCCGGGCCAGCGATGTGCTGCAGCAGTTTTTGATTGAGGCGGTTCTGGTGTGTCTGGTCGGCGGGGCGATGGGCATTGCGCTCTCGATGATGATCGCGTTTGCGCTCCAGCTCTTTTTACCCGGCTGGGAGATTGGCTTCTCGCCGGTTGCCATTATCACCGCGTTTTTGTGTTCGACCTTTACCGGCATTTTGTTTGGCTGGTTGCCCGCCCGCAACGCGGCGCGGCTGGATCCGGTGGACGCGCTGGCTCGGGAATAACCCGAAAATAAAAATGCCAGCCGATCGGGCTGGCATTTTGACTGCGGGATGTACACAATAAAACAGAGAGCTATGCAACCGTCTCTGCTTCAACGGGTACGATTAGGCTTGCATGATTGCCTTTTGGTCCCTGATGTACATCGAACCGGACGGACTGCCCGGCTTTGAGCGTTCTGTAACCATCCATCTGAATGGTGGAATAGTGAGCGAAGATATCCTCGCCGCCGCCTTCGGGGCAGATGAAGCCAAACCCTTTGGCGTTGTTGAACCACTTAACAGTACCCATTTCCATGCTTCGACATCCTTCGTAAATCTTATAAGTTAAGATGGAATGAACCGGTGGTGGAGTGGGGGCTGTTCAAAACCTCGCCATCTCACGCTTGTACAATTTAGAGAAACGAAAGAAGTCGTCAAGCGTTTGGCGCTGGAGATGGGACAATAATCAACCAAAGTTTGAAGCAGTTAACGCTATTGCAACAGTTTGTGACAGACATCGCGGATGACAGTAATAGATGATTGTTATCTAACATCTGAGGTAGATTCAAAGTGGTTATGCATAATGGGTAAGACCAACGATTGGCTGGATTTCGACCAGCTGGCGGAAGACAAAGTGCGCGACGCGCTAAAACCGCCATCTATGTATAAAGTTATGTTAATGAACGATGATTACACGCCGATGGAATTTGTTATTGACGTGCTACAAAAGTTCTTTTCTTATGATGTAGAACGTGCAACGCAACTGATGCTTACCGTTCATTATCGTGGCAAAGCTATCTGCGGCATCTTCACAGCCGAAGTGGCGGAAACCAAAGTGGCGATGGTGAACGACTATGCGAGGGAGAACGAGCATCCGTTGCTGTGTACGCTGGAAAAGGCCTGATAAGGCATAAAATTGGGGGAGGTGCCTATGCTCAATCAAGAACTGGAACTCAGTTTAAATATGGCTTTCGCCAGAGCGCGTGAGCACCGACATGAGTTTATGACCGTCGAGCATTTACTGCTCGCACTGCTTAGCAACCCATCTGCCCGCGAAGCGCTGGAAGCCTGCTCCGTGGATCTGGTGGCGCTACGTCAGGAACTCGAAGCCTTCATCGAACAAACCACACCGGTGCTGCCAGCCAGTGAAGAAGAGCGCGACACGCAGCCGACGCTCAGCTTCCAGCGCGTGCTGCAGCGCGCGGTATTCCACGTCCAGTCTTCCGGACGTAGCGAAGTGACTGGCGCAAACGTCTTAGTCGCCATCTTCAGCGAGCAGGAGTCACAGGCTGCCTACCTGCTGCGCAAACACGAAGTCAGCCGCCTCGACGTGGTTAACTTTATTTCTCACGGAACGCGCAAAGACGAGCCTAATCAGGCATCGGATTCCAGCAATCAGGTCAATAACAATGAAGAGCAAGCAGGCGGGGAGGATCGTATGGAAAACTTCACCACCAACCTTAACCAGCTTGCTCGCGTTGGCGGTATCGACCCGCTGATTGGTCGCGATAAAGAGCTGGAGCGCGCGATCCAGGTGCTGTGCCGTCGCCGCAAGAACAACCCGCTGCTGGTGGGTGAGTCAGGCGTGGGTAAAACCGCGATTGCCGAAGGGCTTGCCTGGCGCATTGTCCAGGGTGACGTGCCGGAAGTGATTGCCGACTGCACCATCTACTCGCTGGATATCGGCTCGCTGCTGGCGGGCACTAAATACCGCGGTGATTTTGAAAAACGCTTCAAGGCGCTGTTAAAACAGCTGGAGCAGGACACCAACAGCATCCTGTTTATCGATGAGATCCACACCATCATCGGCGCAGGTGCGGCCTCCGGTGGCCAGGTGGATGCCGCGAACCTGATCAAACCGCTGCTCTCCAGCGGCAAGATCCGCGTGATTGGCTCCACGACCTACCAGGAGTTCAGCAACATCTTTGAGAAAGACCGTGCGCTGGCGCGCCGCTTCCAGAAAATCGACGTGACCGAACCGTCCGTCGAGGAAACGGTGCAGATCATCAACGGCCTGAAGCCGAAGTACGAAGCGCACCACGACGTGCGTTACACCGCGAAAGCGGTCCGTGCGGCGGTGGAGCTGGCGGTGAAATACATCAACGACCGTCATCTGCCGGATAAGGCAATTGACGTGATTGATGAGGCGGGGGCGCGTGCGCGCCTGATGCCGGCCAGCAAGCGTAAGAAAACCGTTAACGTGGCGGATATCGAGTCCGTGGTGGCCCGCATCGCGCGTATCCCAGAGAAGAGCGTTTCTCAGAGCGACCGCGACACGCTGCGCACCCTCGGCAATCGCCTGAAAATGCTGGTCTTTGGTCAGGATAAAGCCATTGAGGCCTTAACCGAAGCGATCAAGATGGCCCGCGCCGGGCTGGGGCATGACCACAAGCCTGTCGGTTCCTTCCTGTTCGCTGGCCCAACCGGCGTGGGGAAAACCGAGGTGACGGTTCAGCTCTCCAAAGCGCTGGGCATTGAGCTGCTGCGTTTTGATATGTCCGAGTATATGGAGCGTCACACCGTCAGCCGTTTGATTGGTGCGCCTCCGGGCTATGTGGGCTTTGACCAGGGCGGTCTGCTGACCGACGCGGTGATCAAGCATCCGCACGCGGTACTGCTGCTTGATGAAATCGAGAAAGCGCACCCGGACGTGTTCAACATCCTGCTGCAGGTGATGGACAACGGGACGCTGACTGACAACAACGGGCGCAAGGCGGACTTCCGCAACGTGGTGCTGGTGATGACCACCAACGCCGGCGTGCGTGAAACCGAGCGTAAATCCATCGGCCTGATCCACCAGGACAACAGCACCGATGCGATGGAGGAGATCAAGAAGATCTTTACGCCGGAATTCCGTAACCGTCTGGACAACATTATCTGGTTCGATCACTTGTCTACCGAGGTGATCCATCAGGTAGTGGATAAGTTCATCGTCGAACTGCAGGTTCAGCTGGATCAGAAAGGCGTGTCGCTGGAAGTGAGCCAGGAGGCCCGCAACTGGCTGGCCGAGAAAGGCTACGACCGTGCGATGGGTGCCCGTCCGATGGCGCGCGTGATTCAGGACAACCTGAAGAAACCGCTGGCGAACGAGCTGCTGTTTGGCTCGCTGGTGGACGGCGGCCAGGTGACCGTGGCGCTGGATCAGGCGAAGAACGAACTGACGTACGATTTCCAAAGCGCGGCGAAGCACAAGCCGGAAGCGGCTCACTGAGTGAGTTGAACGTTAATGTTAAAAACCGGGCATTTGCCCGGTTTTTTTATGCCTGCCAAGGTAAAAGCAAAACGACAACAGTGTTGTCGTTTTTAGTGTTTTCTCCCTCTCCCTGTGGGAGAGGGCTGGGGTGAGGGCAACAGACCGCAGAGGAATTTTGCGAGGCGCTTTCCAGTTTCTTTCGAAGTCAGTTGCTGGATAAATCCACAGTAATAAAATGGCGGCGCACCTGCAAAATCAGGTGCCGGGATTGGCGTCCTGAAAGTGTGCACAAACAATCTTACGTGCATAAAGGATCACATATGACTGATATTAATAATTTCGCCCAACTTTACACCGAACTCTCCCTCAACCCCGATCTCCCAACCCTTGCAGAGCGCTGCAAATTGCTCACCGAAATCCTCCTCGATTGCACATCACTCCCACAAACGCAGCCCATCTGTCGCTGCCTTGGGGCGTATCTGGAAGAAATGAAATCCGGCCTCACAGAGTCAATGCGTGATTTTCAGGTGGTGGAATTTGAGGACGAAGCGGAACAACCGCGACAAAAAAAGTGGCTGCTTGAAGACACCGAAGCACAGTGTGATTACTGTCGGGCGTTAAACCACATACTGCTGGTATCGCATTTTGACCGCGATATGTTGCCGCACCTCACGGGATTACTCCATGACATGGCTCATTCTATGGCGGGGGATTTAATCGCTCCTGTACAACCGTGGATGACAATACATCTTCCGACGCAGCAACACTAAAGCCATAAATAAAAAAGGCCGGGATTATCCCGACCTTTTAAATATTCATCTGCCATTACAGGCGAAAACAATTAGCGACTACGGAAGACAATGCGGCCTTTGCTCAGGTCGTACGGGGTCAGTTCAACAGTCACTTTGTCGCCCGTCAAAATGCGGATGTAGTTTTTGCGCATTTTACCGGAGATGTGCGCAGTTACCACGTGACCGTTTTCCAGCTCTACGCGAAACATGGTATTAGGCAACGTATCAAGTACGGTACCCTGCATTTCAATATTGTCTTCTTTGGCCATCTAATCCTCTGGGGTATCACTACCAAGTTTTGAACCGGCAAGATAATGCCGAAATTCATCAATTAAGTAAAGAATTGCGCGATTAAAACGCAGCAAAACAGTTTCGGCGCATTGCCCAAGCGTCACGGTACAACCGAACAGGAAGCGCATTCGTAAAGGGGAAACAACAGGATAAACGTCAGGACGTTATCTGAAGCGAGGGTCCCAAACGGCGGCGGGGCAACAGGCAGAAGCTACTCTGCGGCATAATTATAACACCCTCACAAAAAATATGCGGAAAACATTTAGGCATTGGGCATAAAGAGCGTTCTCGGTATCCAGAAGTCGCGCGGGAGCTTCTCCTGACGGCTGGCATCCAGCTGTTCGATGTACTGGCGTCGCGGGATTTCAACAGCACCCAGTGAGGCCGTGTGCTCGTTGAGCACCTGACAATCGATCAGGCGTCCGCCGCGCTGGGCAAATGCCTCGCAGAAGACCAGCAGCGCGGTTTTCGAGGCGTTAACCGCACGAGAGAACATCGACTCGCCGCAAAACAGCGTCCCCTGCGCCACGCCGTACATGCCGCCGACGAGTGCTCCGCCTTCCCACACCTCGATGGAGTGGGCGTAGCCAAGCTCATGGAGCTGGAGGTAGGCGGTAATGATATCGCGGGTTATCCATGTCCCTTCATAGCGGTCTTCGGCACAGCCTTCAATGACCTGACCAAAGGCGTGATTGAGGGTGACGCGGTAGGGTGATTTCGCATGGAAACGCTTCATGCTGCGGCTCGCGTGAAACTGCGCTGGCCACAGCACGGCACGCGGATCGGGGGACCACCATAAAATCGGATCGCCGGGGGAAAACCAGGGGAATATACCGCGCTGATACGCCATTAATAGTCGAGCGGGACTGAGGTCACCGCCGAGGGCCAGCAGCCCGTTGGGCTCACGCAGCGCCCCTTCCGGAGAAGGGAACGCGATGTTATGACGAGAAAGCTGGACCAGGCGCATGACAGCAAAACTCCAGTACGCGAGTGAGGACGCTACAAATATAGTCTACAGACGCTGTTTAAACTGGTAGTAGCGACCCTGTTTCGCCAACAGCTCTGCGTGACTACCTTGCTCAATAATGTGTCCGTTGTCCATCACAATTATCCGATCAAAACTCGCCAGTCCGCGCAGGCGGTGTGTGACCATCAGCACTGTTTTGCCGGTCATGACATTCGCCAGTAAATCAAGGATTTGGCTTTCGGTTGTGGCATCCAGCCCTTCGGTGGGTTCGTCGAGCAGCATCAGCGGCGCATCGTGCAGCAGCGCGCGCGCAATAGCCAGACGGCGCAGTTCACCGCCGGAGAGCTGACGGCCGCCTTCGCCTAGCCAGCTGTTCAACCCGTCGTCCTCAAGCAGTTTTTGCAGTCCGACCTGCTCCAGCACGGCGCGAAGCGCATCATCAGAGGCCTCTGGCGCGGCCAGCAGCAGGTTATCGCGCAGGGTGGCGCTAAACAGATGCACGCGCTGCGGAACGACGCTCACCGTCTTGCGCAGGGCCTGCTCGCTGAAATCGGTCAGCAACGTGTTATTAAAACGAATATGGCCGCGCTGCGGATCCCAGGCGCGGGTCAGCAACTGCAGCAGCGTCGATTTACCGCAGCCGGTACGGCCGAGGATCGCCATCCGCTGACCTGCGTTAACAGAAAGGTTGATACCGTCCAGCGCGTTCTGCGCCTGTTTGTCATAGGCGAAGGTGACATCTTCAAGCGTCAGCGCAACCTGCTCTGGTACCGCGGTCTGCCCGGCACTGAACGTGACTTCAGGCTCCTGCTCGGCAATCTGCGTGATGCGCAGGGCAGAGGCGATCACCTGGCCCAGATGCTGGAAGGCGCCCGTTACCGGGGCTAGCGCCTCAAACGCCGCCAGCGCGCAGAAGACGAAAAGGGCAATAAGTGGACCCGGCTGTGAATTCCCCCCGACATCGCCGGAAGCCAGCCACAGCATGGCAATCACCGCCACGCCGCCGATTAACATCATCAGCGCCTGAGAGAAGGCCGTCAGCTCCGACTGGCGGCGCTGGGCCTCATGCCAGTTAAGCTCCGTACTTTCCATCCACGCACGGTAGCGCTTGCTGGCGCCAAAAATCGTCAGCTCTGCCTGCCCCTGAAGCCAGGAGGTGAGCTGCTGGCGATAGTCTCCGCGCAGGCGCGTCAGGTTTTCCCCGGTGGATTTCCCGGCGCGGTAAAACAGCGGCGGCAGAATGATGAGCGTCAGCAGCATGATCCCGCCCAGCGTCAGCGCAACGGAAACATCCAGAACAGACAGCCCCAGCGTGACCACCACAATCACCACAAACGCGCCCACGATCGGGGAAATCACGCGCAGGTAAAGGTGATCCAGCGTGTCGACATCCGCAACGACACGGTTAAGTAGCTCACCCTGACGAAAACGCGCCAGCCCGGCAGGGGAGAGGGGCAGCAGTTTGCTGAAGGTGTAGATGCGCAGGTGCTGCAGCACGCGGAAAGTGGCGTCGTGGCTGACCAGCCGTTCGAAATAGCGTCCGGCAGTCCGCGTGATGGCGGTACCGCGAACGCCGGCAGCCGGGAGCATATAGTTGAAGCTGTATAAACCGGCAAAGCCCGCGACGGCCGAGGCCGACAGGAACCAGCCGGAAAGCGTGAGCAGGCCAATGCTGGCGAGCAGTGTGACAATCGCCAGCACAATCCCCAGCGTCAGCATCCATTTGTGGCGTTTATAGAGCGCAAGATAAGGCAGCAGAGCACGCATCAGATGTCCTCCTGACGGTTCGCCAGCAGGGCGGCAAACGGTCCCTGCGCGGCAACGAGAGAGGCGTAATCGCCTTGCTCAACAATACGGCCGTTCTCCATGACCCAGATCTGGTCCCAGTCGGCAATCCCCTCCAGCTGATGGGTGACCATCAGGGTGGTTTGCTGCCGGGAGGCGGCGTTCAGGGCCTCCATTACGCGCTGTTCGCTGTGGGCGTCCAGGCTGGCGGCGGGCTCATCCAGCAGCATCAGTTGGCAAGGATTCAACAACGCGCGGGCAACCGCCACACGCTGCGCCTGTCCGACCGACAGCCCGGCGGACTGATCGCCGACAACGGTATCTACCCCCTGCGGAAGCAGCGGCAGAAACTCGCTGACCCAGGCGCGATCGAGCACCGATTGCAGTTCATCTTCACGCGCGTCCGGGCGCGCCAGCAGGACGTTTTCACGCAGCGTAGAGGCGGGAAGCTGCGGGTTTTGTCCTACCCAGCTGAGCTGTTTACGCCAGGCGTCTGGATCGAGGTTGCGCAGTTCGGTTTTGTTGATCCGCAGTGAACCCGTGTAGGCCATAAAGCCGGATAGCGCATTCAGCAGAGAACTTTTACCGGAACCGCTGGTGCCGACGAGCACCACCCGTTGTCCGGCAGGTAAGGTAAAGTTCAGCGGACCCGCGAGCACTTTGCCTTCCGGTGACAGAATAGAAAAGTCCTGCGCTTCAATGGTCACGGGGTCTTTAGCATTCAGCGTCACGTCACCCCGCTCCGGGTGAGCCAGCGGCGTTTCAAGGAACGTTTTCAGGCTATCGGCTGCGCCAACCGCCTGCGCTTTGGCGTGATAGAAGGTCCCCAGATCGCGGAGCGGCTGGAAAAACTCCGGGGCCAGGATCAGCGCCAGGAAACCGGCAGAAAGGGTCACCGCCGTGCCGTAATGGCCGAAATCCAGCGCGCCAAGGTAGGAGAAGCCAAAGTAGACCGCCACGAGGGCAATCGACAGCGAGGTAAAGAATTCCAGTACGCCGGAGGATAAGAAGGCAAGGCGTAATACTTCCATGGTGCGCTGACGAAAGTCCTGCGATGCCCGGCGAATATTTTCGGTTTCCGCTTCACCGCGGCCAAAAATGCGTAACGTCTCCATGCCGCGCAGACGATCGAGGAAATGGCCGCTCAGGCGACCCAGTGCCAGGAAGTTACGGCGGTTGGCATCCGCTGCCCCCATACCGACCAGCGCCATAAACAGTGGGATCAGCGGGGCGGTGCCCATCAGAATCAGCGCAGCCATCCAGTTCACCGGGAAGATGGCGATCACAATCAGCAGCGGAACGAAGACGGCAAGGGCCATTTGCGGCAGATAGCGCGCATAGTAGTCGTGCATATCGTCAATCTGCTCAAGGATCAGCGTCGCCCAGCTACCGGCCGGTTTACCCTGGATCCACGCGGGCCCCGCTTCCTGAAGACGATCGAGCACCTGACGGCGGATCTCGTAGCGGATGTGCTGTCCGGCGTGAAAACCGACGCGCTCACGCAGCCACACCACCCAGGCGCGCAGGATAAAAATCAGGATCAGGACAATAAAAGGCAGCAACAGCGCTTCGCGCGGGATGTTCTCCATGATCATGTGATTAAGAATGCGGGCCAGCAGCCATGCCTGGGCAACAATCAACAGACCGCTAACGAACCCCAGGAGACGGGAAATCGTAAGCCAGCGGCGGGAAATAACGCTTTGCTGTTTCAGCCAGCGTGTTAACTCTTGTTGACGGGTTTTTTCCATTGCGTACTTTGCAGGTGACGTTATTAGAAATTGGGCAGCGCAATGTTACAACGGGGAGACAATAAAGGCGACTTATCGCCGCCTTTATTTACGTTTGTTACTGACTTGTAAAGATTATTTACCTTGTTCAGCCAGTCCATCGAGGTAGCGCTCAGCGTCCAGCGCGGCCATACAGCCGGTGCCAGCAGAGGTAATCGCCTGACGATAAATATGGTCCATCACGTCGCCAGCCGCGAACACGCCCGGGATGCTGGTCTGGGTCGCGTTACCGTGAATGCCGGACTGCACTTTGATGTAGCCATTTTCCAGCTCCAGCTGACCGTCGAAGATCGCGGTGTTCGGGCTGTGACCGATCGCCACAAACAGACCCGCCACTTCAAGCGTTTCGACGTTGTCGGTGTTCTGGGTATCACGGATACGCAGACCGGCAACGCCCATCTGGTCGCCCGTCACCTCTTCCAGGGTACGGTTGGTATGCAGCACGATGTTGCCGCTGGCCACTTTATCCATCAGGCGTTTGATCAGAATCTTCTCCGCGCGGAAGGTTTCGCGACGGTGGATCAGGTGCACTTCAGAGGCAATGTTCGCCAGGTAGAGCGCTTCTTCTACTGCGGTGTTGCCGCCGCCGATGACCGCGACTTTCTGATTGCGGTAGAAGAAACCGTCACAGGTTGCGCAGGCAGAGACGCCGCGACCTTTGAACGCTTCTTCGGATGGCAGACCGAGATAACGGGCAGAGGCGCCGGTGGCAACGATAAGCGCGTCACAGGTGTATTCGCCGCTGTCGCCCGTCAGGCGGAACGGACGGTTCTGCAGATCGACCTTATTGATGTGGTCGAACAGAATTTCAGTTTCGAATTTAGCGGCATGCTCGTGCATACGTTCCATCAGCAGCGGCCCGGTCAGGTCGTTCGGGTCCCCTGGCCAGTTTTCCACTTCGGTGGTGGTGGTCAGCTGACCGCCTTTTTCCATTCCGGTGATGAGTACCGGGTGCAGGTTAGCGCGTGCAGCATAGACCGCTGCGGTATATCCCGCAGGTCCAGAACCAAGGATTAGCAGCTTACTGTGTTTGGCCGTGCCCATGAGATCCCCATTGTTGTTGGCAGACATTTGGCTGGATTGTAGGGAATTTGTTGTCGTAAAAAAAGAGCGCAGCAATTTTGATATCAATCTGTGTAATAGCCACGGACGATGAGTGGCGCGCTATAACATCACGCTTTCGCCTGAAAACCGGTCGTTTGTAAGGCAATAAAATGAGGATTAATACCCTGCCGTAATGAATATCCGGCATGTTGTACTAAAAAACGATGTTTTGCTTTGACAATCCCCTGCGCTTTTGCGAAAACATTCAAGGAAGAAAAAAAAACCGCGTTAACCGTATGCCGCATAGGCATGCACGTAAATGCCATTTTTACCGGGTCAGTGAAATCTACGCATGGCGTGGACAGACGCCATACGTGATGTCGGTGACTGCCTTCGGGCAACGGTCTTCTTACCAACAGAACCCGAATCCGCATCGCGTCTAATACAAAACCAGGCGATGTGATGACTAACGGGTACAGGCTCTGAACAGTGATGTGCACAGGGTCCAGGCAGGAGTAGGGAAGGAATACAGAGAGACAATAATAATGGTAGATAGCAAGAAGCGCCCTGGCAAAGATCTCGACCGTATCGATCGTAACATTCTTAATGAATTGCAAAAGGATGGGCGTATTTCCAACGTCGAGCTTTCAAAACGTGTGGGACTTTCCCCGACGCCGTGCCTTGAGCGTGTGCGCCGACTGGAAAGACAGGGTTTCATTCAGGGCTATACTGCTCTGCTGAACCCGCATTATCTGGATGCCTCACTTCTGGTATTTGTTGAGATTACTCTGAATCGTGGTGCGCCGGATGTGTTTGAGCAATTTAACGCCGCTGTACAAAAACTTGAAGAAATTCAAGAGTGTCATCTGGTATCCGGTGATTTCGACTACCTGTTGAAAACCCGTGTACCTGATATGTCCGCCTACCGTAAGCTGCTGGGGGAAACCCTGCTGCGTCTGCCAGGCGTGAACGACACCCGTACGTATGTGGTGATGGAAGAGGTCAAACAGAGCAATCGTCTGGTTATTAAGACGCGCTAACACGGAACAGGTGCAAAATCAGCGTAGTTTGATTACACTCCTGTTAATCCATACAGCAACAGTGCCGGGGAGTCCCGGCGCTGTTGTCCGTTTTAGCAAAAAGGCAGGATATGCCTGATACCTGGAGAGCCTTTTTTGAGCCAGGAATACACTGAAGACAAAGAAGTCACACTATCGAAGCTAAGCAGCGGACGTCGTCTCCTCGAGGCTTTGCTGATTGTTATTGCCCTTTTTGCCGTCTGGCTGATGGCAGCCTTACTCAGTTTCAACCCCTCAGATCCCAGCTGGTCACAAACTGCATGGCATGAGCCTATCCATAATTTAGGCGGTGTCCCCGGTGCCTGGCTTGCGGACACGCTGTTCTTCATTTTCGGTGTGATGGCCTACACCCTTCCCGTTATTATCATTGGCGGATGCTGGTTTGCGTGGCGTCATCGTCAGAACGATGATTACATCGACTATTTTGCCGTGTCGCTGCGCCTGATTGGCGCGCTGGCGCTGATCCTCACCTCGTGCGGGCTGGCGGCAATCAATGCGGATGATATCTGGTACTTCGCCTCTGGCGGGGTGATCGGCAGTTTACTCAGTTCTGCGCTGCAGCCGATGCTGCACAGCAGCGGCGGCACGCTGGCGCTGCTGTGTATCTGGGCGGCCGGGCTGACGCTGTTTACCGGCTGGTCCTGGGTGAGCATTGCCGAGAAAATCGGCAGTTTTATCCTCACCATTCTGACCTTCGCCAGCAACCGTACCCGTCGTGACGATACGTGGGTTGATGAAGACGAATACGAAGATGAAGAGGAAGATGACGCGCCTGTGCAGCGTCGCGAGTCTCGTCGTGCGCGTATTCTGCGCGGCGCGCTGGCCCGTCGTCAGCGTGTTGCTGAGAAATTTGCCAACCCGCTGGGTCGTAAAACCGATGCGGCGCTCTTCTCCGGTAAGCGCATGGATGAAGACGAGCAGGTGGCGTATCGCGCTGCAGGTGTCGCCGTCGATCCTGACGATGTGCTGTTCTCCGGCAGCCGGGCCACTCCGGGTGACTTCGACGAATACGATCCGCTGTTAAATGGCCATTCGGTTACCGAGCCGGTTGCGGCCGCCGCCGCCGCGACGACCGCTGCCCAGGCGTATGCCGCGCCTGTCGACGCCGTGATGCCATCCGCGCCGGTTTCGCCGCCGGAATCCGTTATTCAGCAGCCTCAGGTTGACTGGCAGACTGCGCCAGGCGTTCACACGCCGGAGCCTGTTATCGCGCCTGAACCTGAAAGCTACATTCCTGTGCAGCAGGAGCAGTGGCAGCAGCCTTATCAGCCGCCGCAGCCTGCGTATGAACCGCAAGATTACCCGCACTATGAACAGCCTGTGGCCCAACCTTATCAGGAGTATGTGCCTGAGCCGGTTGAACCTGTGCAGCCTTATGTAGAGCCGCAGCCTGAAGCTGAAATCGTGGAAGAGGTAAAACCCTCTCGTCCACCGATGTACTATTTTGAAGAAGTTGAAGAGCGTCGTGCGCGTGAACGCGAGCAGATGGCGGCCTGGTACCAGCCTGTGCCTGAACCGGTGCAGGAGCCGGTGACGAAAGCGCCTTCTGTTTCCGTTCCACCGATCGACCCGACGCCTGCAGTCGCACCCGTAGCGGAAAGCGTGGAGCAGGCTACCGCGGCCGCTGCCGTAGCTGCGCCTGTCTTTAGCCTGGCAACAGGGGGCACACCACGTCCTCAGGTGAAGGAGGGGATTGGTCCGCAACTGCCTCGCCCTAACCGCGTTCGTGTACCCACCCGCCGTGAGCTTGCCTCTTATGGCATCAAGCTGCCTTCCCAGCGTATGGCCGAAGAGAAAGCGCGCGAGCCTGAGTACGAAGATGACGCCGATGAAATGCAGCAGGACGAGCTGGCCCGTCAGTTCGCCGCGCAGCAGAATCAACGCTACGGTGAAGAATATCAGCACGATGAACCGGTGCTGGAAGACGAAGAGGACGCGGCTGAAGCAGAACTGGCGCGCCAGTTTGCCGCCACCCAGCAGCAGCGCTATTCCGGTGAGCAACCGGCTGGCGCAAATCCGTTCTCGCTGTCTGATTTTGAATTCTCGCCGATGAAGGATCTGGTGGATGATGGCCCGAGCGAGCCGTTATTTACCCCGAGCGTGATGCCGGAAGCGGAGCCTGTGCGCCAGCAGCCAGCACCACAGGCCTACGCGCAGCCGCACCAGCCTGTTCAGCAGCCGCAGCAGCCGCAGCAGCCGCCACAGCCACCGCAGTTCCAGCAGCCTGCGCCTCAGCCGCAGGAAAGTCTGATTCACCCGCTGCTGATGCGTAACGGTGACAGCCGTCCGCTGCAGCGTCCAAGCACGCCGCTGCCGTCTCTGGATCTGTTAACGCCGCCGCCGTCAGAAGTTGAGCCGGTCGATACCTTCGCGCTTGAGCAGATGGCGCGTCTGGTGGAAGCACGTCTGGCTGACTTCCGTATCAAGGCGGACGTGGTGAACTACTCGCCGGGTCCTGTGATTACCCGTTTTGAACTGAACCTGGCGCCCGGCGTTAAAGCTGCGCGTATTTCCAACCTGTCCCGCGACCTGGCGCGTTCTCTGTCGACCGTGGCGGTGCGTGTGGTGGAAGTTATCCCTGGCAAGCCGTACGTTGGGCTTGAGCTGCCGAACAAGAAACGTCAGACCGTCTACCTGCGTGAAGTGCTGGATAACACCAAATTCCGCGATAATCCGTCCCCGCTGACCGTGGTGCTGGGTAAAGATATCGCGGGCGATCCGGTCGTGGCCGATCTCGCCAAAATGCCTCACCTGCTGGTTGCGGGTACCACCGGTTCCGGTAAGTCTGTTGGTGTGAACGCCATGATCCTCAGCATGCTCTATAAAGCGCAGCCGGAAGATGTGCGCTTCATCATGATCGACCCGAAAATGCTCGAACTGTCGGTCTACGAAGGCATCCCGCATCTGCTGACCGAAGTGGTCACCGACATGAAAGACGCCGCCAACGCCCTGCGCTGGAGCGTCAACGAGATGGAACGCCGCTACAAGCTGATGTCTGCGCTGGGCGTGCGTAACCTGGCCGGTTATAACGAGAAAATTGCCCAGGCTGTGCGCATGGGGCGTCCGATCCCGGATCCTTACTGGAAGCCGGGTGACAGCATGGATGCTCAGCATCCGGTGCTGGAAAAACTGCCTTATATCGTCGTGCTGGTTGATGAATTCGCTGACCTTATGATGACCGTCGGTAAGAAAGTAGAAGAGTTGATTGCCCGTCTGGCGCAGAAAGCGCGTGCGGCCGGTATTCACCTTGTGCTGGCGACCCAGCGTCCTTCCGTGGACGTTATCACCGGTCTTATCAAAGCGAACATTCCGACGCGTATCGCCTTTACCGTATCCAGTAAAATTGACTCCCGTACCATTCTTGACCAGGGCGGCGCAGAGTCGCTGCTGGGTATGGGTGACATGCTCTATTCAGGCCCGAACTCCACCTCTCCGGTGCGCGTCCACGGTGCGTTTGTACGCGATGAGGAAGTTCACGCCGTCGTGCAGGACTGGAAAGCGCGCGGTCGTCCGCAATACGTTGACGGTATTACCAGCGACACGGAAAGCGAAGGCGGCGGCGGTGGCTTCGACGGCGGCGAAGAGCTGGATCCGTTATTCGATCAGGCGGTTAACTTCGTTACCGAAAAACGCAAAGCTTCCATCTCAGGCGTGCAGCGCCAGTTCCGCATCGGCTATAACCGCGCGGCGCGCATCATTGAGCAGATGGAAGCGCAGGGCATTGTGAGCGAGCAGGGGCATAACGGTAACCGCGAGGTGCTGGCACCGCCGCCGTTTGATTAACCTTCAGCGATTGCAAAGAAGGGTAAATCAGCCAAAATTAAGCATTTTCTTCTGTCGCCTGCCTTCGGGCAGGTCCAGAATAGAAGACGGAAACCCCATATCGGGAAGACGTATTTTAAGGAATAACAATGAAAAAAATCGCCATCGCCTGTGCATTACTCACCAGTTTTGTCGCCAGCAGCGTCTGGGCTGATGCAGCCAGCGACCTTAAAAGCCGACTGGATAAAGTAAGCAGCTTCCACGCCAGCTTCACGCAAAAAGTGACGGACGGCAGCGGCAACGCGGTGCAGGAAGGTCAGGGAGATTTGTGGGTAAAACGCCCGAATCTGTTCAACTGGCACATGACCCAGCCGGATGAAAGCATCCTGGTCTCTGACGGTAAAACCTTATGGTTCTTCAACCCGTTCGTTGAGCAGGCTACGGCCACCTGGCTGAAAGATGCCACCAGCAATACGCCGTTTATGCTGATTGCTCGTAACCAGTCCAGCGACTGGCAGCAGTACAATATTAAACAGACGGGTGACGAGTTTGTCCTGACGCCGAAAGGCAGCAACGGCAACCTGAAGCAGTTCACCATTAACGTAAGCACCAACGGTACGATTAATCAGTTCGGCGCGGTTGAGCAGGACGATCAGCGCAGCAGCTACCAGCTCAAGTCTCAGCAGAACGGCGCCGTTGATGCATCGAAATTCACCTTTACCCCGCCGCAGGGCGTAACGGTGGACGACCAACGCAATAAGTAAGAGGCGTGAGTGGGCAATCTGTCGCTCGATTTTTCAGATAACGCGTTTCAACCTCTGGCCGCCCGTATGCGGCCAGAAAATTTAGCGCAGTACATCGGCCAGCAGCATCTGCTGGCTGCCGGTAAGCCATTGCCGCGCGCCATTGAGGCTGGGCATCTTCACTCCATGATCCTCTGGGGACCCCCTGGCACCGGCAAGACTACGCTTGCAGAAGTGATCGCCCGCTATGCCAACGCGGACGTCGAACGTATCTCGGCGGTCACCTCCGGCGTGAAAGAGATCCGTGAGGCGATCGAGCGTGCGCGGCAGAACCGCAATGCCGGGCGGCGTACCATCCTCTTCGTGGACGAAGTCCACCGCTTCAACAAGAGCCAGCAGGATGCCTTCCTGCCGCATATTGAAGACGGCACGATCTTCTTCATCGGTGCGACCACCGAAAACCCGTCGTTTGAACTGAACTCGGCGCTACTTTCCCGCGCGCGCGTTTACCTGCTCAAATCGCTCACCACCGATGATATCGAAAAGGTTCTCACCCAGGCGATGGACGACAAAGCGCGCGGCTACGGCGGACAGGATATCGTTTTGCCTGACGACACGCGTCGTGCGATTGCCGAGCTGGTCAACGGTGATGCGCGGCGTGCGCTGAATACGCTGGAAATGATGGCCGATATGGCCGAAATCGACGATGCCGGGAAGCGGGTGCTGAAACCGGAACTGCTCACCGAAATTGCGGGGGAGCGCAGCGCGCGTTTCGATAACAAAGGCGACCGTTTTTACGACCTGATCTCGGCGCTGCATAAGTCCGTGCGCGGCAGCGCGCCGGATGCGGCGCTTTACTGGTACGCGCGCATTATCACTGCGGGCGGCGATCCTTTATATGTCGCGCGTCGCTGTCTGGCGATTGCGTCAGAAGATGTCGGCAATGCCGATCCTCGCGCCATGCAGGTTGCACTGTCGGCCTGGGACTGCTTCACCCGCGTTGGGCCCGCGGAAGGCGAACGAGCCATTGCGCAGGCGATTGTCTATCTGGCCTGTGCGCCGAAAAGTAATGCGGTTTATACCGCGTTTAAAGCGGCGATGTCCGATGCGCGTGAACGTCCGGACTACGATGTGCCGGTTCACCTGCGTAACGCGCCGACCAAACTGATGAAAGAGATGGGATATGGGCAGGAGTATCGTTACGCTCATGATGAACCCAATGCCTACGCCGCCGGGGAGGAATATTTCCCGCAGGAGATGGCACAAACGCGCTATTATCACCCCACAAACAGAGGTCTTGAAGGCAAGATTGGTGAAAAGCTCACCTGGCTCGCCGGACAGGATCAAAATAGCCCTATAAAACGCTACCGTTAGTTCAATCGTTGCGGTAATGTTGGCAATGTATCCTTGTGGCCGCAGGCTGTGGTCACATTTTCCTATTTTAATTCGATAAGCACAGGATAAGCATGCTCGATCCCAATCTGCTGCGTAATGAGCCAGACGCAGTCGCTGAAAAACTGGCACGCCGGGGCTTTAAGCTGGATGTAGATAAGCTGCGCGCTCTCGAAGAGCGTCGTAAAGTTCTGCAGGTACAAACTGAAAATCTGCAGGCAGAGCGTAACTCTCGATCGAAATCCATCGGCCAGGCGAAAGCGCGCGGGGAAGATATTGAGCCATTACGCCTGGAAGTGAACAAACTGGGTGAAGAACTGGATCAGGCAAAAGCTGAACTGGACGTTCTTCAGGCCGAGATTCGTGATATTGCCCTGGCTATCCCGAATATTCCTGACGACAGCGTGCCTGTCGGCAAAGATGAAAACGACAACGTTGAAGTGAAACGCTGGGGTACGCCTCGTGAGTTTGACTTCGAAGTGCGCGATCACGTGACGCTGGGCGAAATGCACGCGGGCCTGGACTTTGCGGCAGCGGTTAAGCTGACCGGCTCCCGTTTTGTGGTGATGAAAGGCCAGATTGCCCATCTGCACCGCGCGCTGGCGCAGTTCATGCTGGATCTGCACACCGAGCAGCATGGCTACAGCGAAACCTACGTGCCGTATCTGGTCAACCACGATACGCTGTACGGTACGGGCCAGCTGCCGAAATTTGCCGGCGATCTGTTCCATACCCGTCCGCTGGACGAGGAAGCAGACAGCAGCAACTACGCGCTGATCCCAACCGCTGAAGTGCCGCTGACTAACCTCGTGCGTGATGAGATCATCGATGAAGACGACCTGCCAATTAAGCTGACGGCACACTCTCCGTGCTTCCGTTCTGAAGCAGGTTCTTACGGTCGCGACACGCGCGGTCTGATCCGTATGCACCAGTTCGACAAAGTTGAGATGGTGCAGATCGTCCGTCCTGAAGAGTCCATGGACGCGCTGGAAGAGATGACCGGTCACGCTGAGAAAGTGCTGGAGCTGCTGGGCCTGCCGTATCGTCGTATGGCCCTGTGCACCGGTGATATGGGCTTTGGCGCCTGCAAAACTTTCGATCTTGAAGTGTGGGTGCCTGCGCAAAACACCTACCGTGAAATCTCCTCCTGCTCTAACGTCTGGGATTTCCAGGCGCGTCGTATGCAGGCACGCTGCCGCAGCAAATCTGACAAGAAAACTCGTCTGGTGCATACCCTGAACGGTTCTGGTCTGGCTGTGGGCCGTACGCTGGTTGCCGTGCTGGAAAACTATCAGCAGGCAGATGGTCGTATTGAGATCCCTGAAGTGTTGCGTCCATACATGAAAGGCCAGCAGTACATCGGCTAATTCTTTGCCTCACAACAAAAAAGCGCCTTTAGGCGCTTTTTTTATGCCGCGGAATTGATACGACGCAATACCCCCTCCCTCTAAAGTAGTAATACTCCTCCGAATGAAAGTCAGCATAAAAAGCTGATTACGTAGAAATTCGTTGTATATAAAACTACATAGCGGTTTTGCGCCGCCACTCTTTTCTTTGTGAGCAACCAAAGTGAGTCTCTATGAAAATCAACGCGCCTGAAGCATTAATGGCTGCCGAGGTCACTCGCCGTGGGTTGATGAAAACCACGGCAATAGGCTGCCTGGCCGTAGCCAGCAGCGCTTTCACGCTCCCTTTTACCCGACTGGCCTCAGCGGCGGATGCATTATCCCCAGCTTCAGCTCCGGAAAAAGTGGTGTGGAGTGCCTGTACCGTTAACTGCGGTAGCCGTTGTCCGCTGCGTATGCACGTGGTGGATGGCGAAATTAAATATGTCGAAACCGACAATACCGGGGACGATAACTATGAAGGGTTACATCAGGTTCGCGCCTGCTTGCGCGGCCGCTCCATGCGTCGTCGCGTGTATAATCCGGACCGCCTGAAATATCCGATGAAGCGCGTCGGTAAGCGTGGGGAAGGGAAGTTCGAGCGGATTAGCTGGGATGAAGCCTACGACATTATCGCCACCAATATGCAGCGCCTTATCAAAGAGTACGGCAACGAATCCATCTACCTGAACTACGGCACCGGGACGCTCGGCGGTACGCTGACCCGCTCCTGGCCACCGGGTAAAACGCTGGTGGCACGCCTGATGAACTGCTGCGGCGGTTATCTCAATCACTATGGTGACTACTCATCGGCGCAGATTGCTGCGGGACTCAACTACACCTACGGCGGCTGGGCGGACGGCAACAGCCCGTCTGATATCGAAAACAGTAAGCTGGTGGTGTTGTTCGGTAATAACCCGGGCGAAACCCGCATGAGCGGCGGCGGGGTAACCTATTACCTCGAACAGGCCCGCGCCAAATCCAATGCCCGCATGATCATCATCGACCCACGCTATACCGACACCGGCGCCGGACGTGAAGACGAGTGGATCCCAATCCGTCCGGGTACCGATGCAGCGCTGGTCTCCGCGCTGGCGTGGGTGATGATCACCGAAAACCTCGTCGATCAGCCTTTCCTGGATAAATACTGCGTCGGCTATGACGAGAAAACCCTGCCAGCCAGCGCGCCTGCTAACGGTCATTACAAAGCCTATATTCTCGGGCAGGGCAGCGACGGCGTGGCGAAAACGCCCGAGTGGGCGTCCACCATCACCGGTATTCCGGCCGAGCGTATCGTTCAGCTGGCGCGTGAGATTGGCTCGGCCAAACCGGCCTACATTAGCCAGGGCTGGGGACCGCAGCGCCATGCGAACGGCGAAATCGCGACCCGTGCGATCTCCATGCTCTCCATTCTGACCGGCAACGTCGGTATTCACGGCGGTAACACCGGCGCGCGTGAAGGCTCGTATGAAGTGCCGTTTGAACGTATGCCGACGCTGGATAACCCTGTTCAGACCAGCATCTCCATGTTTATGTGGACCGATGCGATCGAACGTGGTCCTGAAATGACCGCCCTGCGCGACGGCGTGCGCGGCAAGGACAAGCTGGACGTGCCGATCAAGATGATCTGGAACTATGCCGGTAACTGTCTTATCAACCAGCACTCCGAAATCAACCGTACCCATGAAATCCTGCAGGATGATAAGAAGTGCGAGATGATTGTGGTGATCGACTGCCACATGACCTCCTCGGCGAAATATGCCGATATCCTGCTGCCGGACTGCACCGCCTCTGAGCAGATGGATTTCGCGCTGGACGCCTCCTGCGGCAACATGTCCTACGTGATCTTCACCGATCAGGCGATCAAACCGCGCTTCGAGTGCAAAACCATTTATGAGATGACCTCTGAGCTGGCGAAACGTCTTGGCGTTGAGCAGCAGTTTACCGAGGGACGTACACAGGAAGGGTGGATGCGCCATCTGCATGAACTCTCCCGTAAGGCGGTCCCTGACCTGCCGGATTTCGATACCTTCCGCAAGCAGGGTATGTACAAACAGCGCGATCCGGAAGGGCACCACGTGGCTTACAAAGCGTTCCGTGAAGATCCGCAGGCAAACCCGCTGACCACGCCGTCGGGCAAAATCGAAATCTACTCCGAAGAGCTGGCAAAAATCGCGTCGACCTGGGAGCTGCCGGAAGGGGACGTTATCGATCCGCTCCCGATCTACACGCCAGGTTTCGAAAACTACAACGATCCGCTGACGGCGAAATTCCCGCTGCAGCTGACCGGTTTCCACTACAAAGCGCGCGTGCACTCCACCTACGGTAACGTCGACGTACTCAAGGCCGCCTGCCGTCAGGAGATGTGGATCAACCCGATGGATGCCAAAGCGCGAGGCATCAGCAATGGCGATCGCGTGCGTATCTTCAACGGTCGCGGGGAGGTGCACATTGAAGCTAAGGTGACGCCGCGCATGATGCCAGGCGTAGTGGCGCTGGGAGAAGGGGCCTGGTACAGCCCTGATGCCAACCGTATCGACCAGGCGGGCAGTATTAACGTACTGACCACGCAGCGTCCGTCGCCACTGGCGAAGGGCAACCCATCCCACACAAACCTTGTCCAGGTTGAAAAGGTTTAAGGAGTAGCCGATGACAACCCAGTATGGATTTTTTATCGATTCCAGCCGTTGCACCGGGTGCAAAACCTGCGAGCTGGCCTGTAAAGATTACAAAGACCTGACCCCGGACGTCAGCTTCCGCCGCATCTACGAATACGCCGGGGGCGACTGGCAGGAAGATAACGGCGTCTGGCATCAGAAGGTCTTTGCCTATTACCTGTCGATTGCCTGCAACCGCTGTGAAGATCCGGCCTGCACCAAGGTCTGCCCGAGCGGGGCGATGCACAAGCGTGAAGACGGTTTTGTGGTGGTGGATGAAGATGTCTGCATCGGCTGCCGGTACTGCCACATGGCGTGTCCGTACGGCGCGCCGCAGTACAACGCCGCCAAAGGTCATATGACCAAATGCGACGGTTGCCACACCCGCGTGGCGGATGGCAAAAAGCCGATTTGCGTTGAGTCCTGCCCGCTGCGCGCGCTGGACTTCGGTCCTGTTGAAGAGCTGCGTCAAAAACACGGTCAGCTTGCCGCAGTGGCACCGCTGCCGTCTGCGCACTTCACGAAGCCGAGCATTGTGATTAAACCTAACGCCAACAGCCGTCCTACAGGTGACACCACCGGCTACCTGGCAAATCCGAAGGAGGTGTGAGATGGGAAGTGGATGGCATGAATGGCCGCTGATGATCTTCACGGTCTTTGGTCAGTGCGTGGCGGGCGGTTTCATTGTGCTTGCGCTGGCGCTGTTAAAAGGGAACCTCAATGCCGAACAGCAGCAGCGTCTAGTGTTGAGCATGTTTGGCCTGTGGGTGCTGATGGGAATTGGCTTTATCGCCTCTACGCTGCACCTTGGTTCGCCGATGCGCGCGTTTAACTCTCTGAACCGCGTGGGGGCCTCATCCCTTAGTAACGAGATTGCCAGTGGGGCAATTTTCTTTGCCGTCGGGGGGCTGGGCTGGCTGCTGGCCGCTTTGAAGAAATTGCCTGCGGGTCTGCGCAGCCTGTGGCTTATCGTGACCATGGTGCTGGGCGTGGTGTTCGTGTGGATGATGGTGCGGGTCTATAACACCATAGATACCGTTCCAACCTGGTACAGCGTCTGGACGCCGATGAGCTTCTTCCTGACGATGTTTATCGGCGGGCCGCTGCTGGGCTACCTGCTGCTGCGCGTGGCGGGCGTAGAAGGGTGGGCAATGCGTTTGCTGCCCGCTGTTTCGCTGCTGGCGCTGGTGGTGAGTGCGATGGTCGCCCTGATGCAGGGCACCGAACTGGCAACCATTCACAGCTCTATCCAGCAGGCCTCTGCCCTGGTGCCGGACTACGGTGCGCTGATGGCCTGGCGTATCGTTCTTCTGGTCGCCGCGCTGGTATTCTGGATTGCCCCTCAGCTCAAAGGCTATCAGCCGGCGCTGCCGCTGCTGTCACTGGCTTTTGTGCTGGTACTGGCGGGTGAACTGATTGGCCGCGGCGTGTTCTACGGGTTGCATATGACCGTTGGTATGGCTATCGCCAGCTAACGTTGCATTGAGTTATATCAAGCCGGGCCTGAGTGCCCGGCTTTTTCTTTTTTCGATCATGAAATTTTTCGACTGTCGTTTTGTTTTAATTTCGCCCATTAATAAATAAAAACAGACACATAATTAATATCTATAGCAGGCGTGGCATTAGCAGGATAAGTTTTTTAAATCGACAGGGAACATATTGTGCGAGGCGGCTAAATCAGTGGATTGACTTTGTTTTTGCCAGTGGCATGATGCGCACGAAATCTGAACTTCCTCACGGTTTTTAATCCATGACCACCTATACCCGGCCAGTGCTTCTGTTGCTCTGTGGCCTGCTTCTGTTGACCCTGGCGATCGCAGTGTTAAATACGCTCGTCCCGCTATGGCTCGCCCATGAAAACTTACCGACCTGGCAGGTGGGTATGGTCAGCTCGTCCTTTTTTACCGGGAACCTGCTGGGTACGCTAATGACCGGGAGCCTGATTAAGCGCTTTGGCTTTAATCGCAGCTATTATCTGGCTTCGCTGATTTTCGCCGCCGGGTGTGCCGGGCTGGGCCTGATGGTCGGCTTCTGGAGCTGGATGGCGTGGCGCTTTATCGCTGGCGTAGGCTGCGCGATGATTTGGGTGGTGGTTGAAAGCGCGCTGATGTGCAGCGGCACCTCCCGCAACCGTGGACGCCTGCTGGCGGCCTATATGATGGTTTATTACGTCGGCACCGTGCTGGGGCAACTGATGGTCAGCAAGCTGCCAACCGATCTGATGAGCGTTCTGCCGTGGGTAACGGGCATGGTGCTGGCCGCGATCCTGCCGCTGCTCTTCACGCGCATTGTGAACCAGAACAGCGAGCATCAGGAAGCGACCCACGTCTGGCCGATGCTGAGACTTCGTCATGCGCGTCTGGGCGTTAACGGCTGCATTATCTCGGGGATTGTACTGGGCTCGCTCTACGGCCTGATGCCGCTCTATCTTAATCATCAGGGCGTCAGCGATTCCGGAATTGGCTTCTGGATGGCGGTCATGGTGAGCGCGGGGATTGTCGGGCAGTGGCCGATAGGCCGTCTGGCGGATCGTTTCGGTCGTCTTCTGGTGCTGCGCGTTCAGGTCTTTGTGGTGATTCTGGGGTGCCTTGCCATGCTCAGCAACGCCGCGATGGCGCCTGCGCTGTTTATTCTCGGGGCCGCCGGCTTTACGCTCTATCCGGTCGCGATGGCCTGGGCCTGTGAGAAAGTTGAACATCACCAGCTGGTGGCAATGAACCAGGCGCTGTTACTGAGCTATACCATCGGCAGTTTATTAGGGCCGACGTTTACCGCGATGCTGATGCAGAATTATTCCGATAATTTATTGTTTATCATGATCGCCAGCGTATCGTTTATTTATCTTTTAATGCTGCTGCGCAAAGCGGGAGAGCACCCAACGCCAGTGGCACATGCCTGATTAAATAAAAGCCTGTCGATGACAGGCTTTTTTGTCCCCATCACAACTAAGAGTTTTACTTATTGTTTGTTTATTGCGTCAGACGATAATTCATGTGAGTCCTACCACTATAAGGCAGCAATCATGTCTATTCGTCGTTTTTCCACTACCGCACTTGCCGTAGTGTTGTCTTTAACGTTTGCAACGGCTCCGGTCATGGCTAATCCTGGAAATGGGAATGGCGGTGGTCACGGAAACGGTGGCGGACAAGGTAATGGCGGTAATCATGGTAACGGGAATTCTGGTAACCATGGCAATAAGCAAAATAACGGTCAGGATAACCCTGGAAAATCGGATAAAAGTTTTAAAAGCAGTAAAGATGTCGGTAACGATGTCGACGCTCGCGTGAGCTTCGATCATGCCCGCCACCTGGCGCTGAATTATGGCTTAACGGGCTATGACTCTCTGCCTCCGGGTATCGCGAAAAACCTGGCGCGCGGTAAGCCGTTGCCTCCGGGGATTGCGAAGAAAACCGTGCCGGCCTCAATGCTTGGCCAGCTTCCTTCCTACCCTGGCTATGAATGGCGTGTGGTCGGAGACGACCTGGTCTTAATTGCGCTGAGTACAGCCATCGTGACGTCCGTTATTAACGGCGTCTTTAAATAGAATATAAAAAGGCCCGGTTCTCACCGGGCCTTTTCTTTAATACATCACCTTGTGGCCGTACTGTTCAAGAATACCTTTGACGCGTTCCATCGTCTCTTTTTTCGGCGGCTTCACGCCATCAAGTTTGTACTCTTCGCCCATCGCCACCCATTTATGTTTACCCAGCTCGTGATAGGGCAGAAGCTCGATTTTCTCGACGTTGCCCATGTCGCGGGTAAATTCCCCCAGGCGGTGCGCGGAGTCGTCATCATCTGACCAGCCGGGAACCACCACGTAGCGGATCCAGGTTTTGATGCCTTTATCGGCAATGTATTTGGCAAATTCCAGCGTGCGGTGGTTTGAGACGCCAACAAGGTTCTGGTGGATCTCATCGTTCATCTGTTTGAGATCGAGCATCACCAGATCGGTCACTTCAAGCAGCTCGTCGATAACCGGATCGTAACGGCGTACGAAGCCGTTAGTGTCGAGGCAGGTATGAATGCCTTCTTTATGGCAGGCGCGGAACCAGTCGCGGACAAATTCAGCCTGCAGAATCGCTTCACCGCCGGATGCGGTGACGCCGCCGCCGGACGCGTTCATAAAGTGGCGGTAGGTCACCACCTCTTTCATCAAGTCTTCAACGGTCACTTCTTTACCGCCGTGCGTATCCCAGGTGTCACGGTTATGGCAGTACAGGCAGCGCATCAGGCAGCCCTGGAAAAAGGTGATGAAGCGGATACCCGGGCCATCGACGGTGCCACAGGATTCAAAGGAGTGAATGCGACCAATAATTGACATTGCGGTGATATCTCCAGCATCGGCCCGTCCGGGGCCTGAGTATGCACAGCTCAAAGCCGGCTGTGTTGAAGTCTGTTTTGGCTGATATCCATAGAGTATAGATAGCGGACAAAAGAGACTAAGGTGGAGAGGGTGCTAAAAAGGCCCCACTGACGTGGAGCCTTTATTGTACGCTTTTTAACGCGTGATTTCAGTCAATTCCACTTACATGGACTGAGTGAAAGTACGGGTGATAACGTCCTGCTGTTGTTCTTTAGTCAGGGAGTTAAAACGTACTGCGTAGCCAGATACGCGGATGGTCAGCTGAGGATATTTCTCAGGGTGTTCCATTGCGTCGAGCAGCATTTCACGGTTCATGACGTTCACGTTCAGGTGCTGACCACCTTCGATGGACGCTTCGTGGTGGAAGTAACCATCCATCAGACCCGCGAGGTTAGTTTTACGCACTTCGTCGTCTTTACCCAGCGCGTTTGGCACGATAGAGAAGGTGTAAGAGATACCATCTTTCGCGTAAGCAAACGGCAGTTTAGCCACGGAAGTCAGAGAGGCAACCGCACCTTTCTGGTCACGACCGTGCATTGGGTTAGCACCTGGGCCGAATGGCGCGCCAGCACGACGACCGTCTGGGGTGTTACCGGTTTTCTTACCATACACAACGTTAGAGGTGATGGTCAGAACAGACTGAGTCGGGATAGCGTTACGGTAAGTAGTCAGTTTCTGAATTTTCTTCATGAAACGTTCTACCAGGTCAACCGCCATGTCATCAACGCGAGAGTCGTTGTTACCAAACTGCGGATATTCACCTTCGATTTCGAAGTCGATAGCCAGACCGTCTTCGTCACGAATTGGCTTAACTTTCGCATATTTGATTGCAGACAGGGAGTCAGCTGCAACGGACAGACCAGCGATACCACACGCCATGGTGCGGATAACGTCACGGTCATGCAGCGCCATCAGAGAAGCTTCGTAGCTGTACTTGTCGTGCATGTAGTGGATAACGTTCAGCGCAGTGACGTACTGTTTCGCCAGCCAGTCCATGAAGTGATCCATGCGGTCCATCACTTCGTCGAAGTTCAGAACGTCGCCTTTGATCGGTTCAGACTTAGGACCAACCTGCATTTTCAGTTTTTCATCAACGCCGCCGTTGATTGCGTACAGCATGGTTTTCGCCAGGTTTGCACGCGCACCGAAGAACTGCATTTGCTTACCAACAACCATTGGGCTTACGCAGCAAGCGATAGCGTAATCGTCGTTGTTGAAGTCCGGACGCATCAGGTCATCGTTCTCGTACTGCAGAGAAGAGGTGTCGATGGACACTTTAGCGGCGAATTTCTTGAAGTTCAGAGGCAGTTTTTCAGACCACAGAACGGTGATGTTCGGCTCCGGAGAAGGACCCATGGTGTACAGGGTGTTCAGGAAGCGGAAGCTGTTTTTGGTTACCAGAGTACGGCCGTCAACGCCCATACCGCCGATGGATTCAGTTGCCCAGATTGGATCACCGGAGAACAGCTCATCGTATTCAGGGGTACGCAGGAAGCGAACCATACGCAGTTTCATGACCAGGTGGTCAATCATTTCCTGAGCGTCTTGCTCGGTGATTTTGCCTGCTTTCAGGTCACGTTCGATGTAGGCATCCAGGAAGGTGGATACGCGACCGAAGGACATTGCTGCACCGTTTTGAGACTTAACTGCGGCCAGGTAGCCGAAGTAGGTCCACTGGATAGCTTCCTGAGCGTTGGTAGCCGGACCAGAGATATCGCAGCCATATTTCGCCGCCATCTCTTTGATCTGACCCAGCGCGCGGTGCTGTTCAGCGATTTCTTCACGCAGACGGATAGTCGCTTCCAGGTTTACGCCATTTTCCAGGTCAGACTGCAGGGAAACAAACTGCGCGTACTTGTCTTTCATCAGGAAGTCGATACCGTACAGCGCAACGCGACGGTAGTCACCGATGATACGGCCACGGCCATACGCATCTGGCAGACCAGTCAGAACGCCAGATTTACGGCAGTTCAGAATGTCTTTGGTGTAAACATCGAATACACCCTGGTTGTGGGTTTTACGGTATTCGGTGAAGATTTTTTTCAGCATTGGATCCAGCTCGCGGTTATACGCTTTGCAGGAACCTTCAACCATTTTGATACCACCGAACGGGATGATTGCGCGTTTCAGTGGTGCTTCAGTCTGCAGACCAACGATTTTCTCAAGGGCTTTGTTGATGTAGCCAGCATCGTGAGAAGTGATGGTGGAAGCAACGGAGGTGTCAAAATCAACTGGCGCGTGAGTGCGGTTTTCCAGTTTAACGCCTTCCATTACGCTGTCCCACAGCTTGGTGGTCGCGTCAGTTGCGCCAGCCAGGAAGGATTCGTCACCTTCATACGGGGTATAGTTTTTCTGAATGAAGTCACGTACGTTTACTTCATTCTGCCAGTCACCTTTCGCAAAACCTTCCCAGGCTGTGGCTAACTTTTCATTAAGCTCGGACATGTAACACCTACCTTCTTAAGTGGATTTTTTATTTACTGCCTGAGAAAACCATCAATGATGATCGTCGCCACGCAGGTAAATGACCCAGTATGTCAACCCAACTAACAGACCCCCACCGATAATGTTCCCGATAGTGACAGGGATCAGGTTATCAGTAATGAAATTCATAATAGTCAGGTGAGAGAAACTTTCCGGGGATGAACCAACTGCGGTCCAGAACTCCGGGCTCGCAAAGTCGCGGATGACAATGCCCATTGGGATCATGAACATATTCGCGATACTGTGCTCAAAGCCGCTGGCAACAAACATCGCAACCGGCAGAACCATAATTAAGGCTTTGTCCATCAGGCTACGACCCGAGTAGCTCATCCATACAGCCAGGCAGACCATCAGGTTAGCGAGGATGCCGAGAGCAACGGCCTCGATAAATGTGTGGTGCATTTTGTGGTCGGCGGTTTGCAGGACGTTAAGGCCCCAGCCACCGTTGGCGGTCATGTACTCGCCAGAAAGCCACATCAACAAAACAAAGAGCAGACAGCCAACCAGGTTACCCACGTAGACGTTAAGCCAGTTACGTGCCAGCTGACCCCAGGTAATTCTTCCGCTGGCCTTTGCCACGACAATCAGCACCGTTGAGGTGAAGAGGTCGGCGCCGCAGATGACGCAGAGAATCAGACCCAGTGAGAAGCAAATACCGCCAATCAGTTTGGCCATGCCGAAAGGCATTCCGGCAGTACCGGTGGTGGCGGTGATGTAGAAGACGAAAGCGATAGAGATGAACACACCAGCCGTGATCGCCAGATAGAACGTCTTCATCGGGTGTTTCGTTGCTTTATAGACACCCGCTTCTTCGGCAACTTTGGCCATCGCAGCAGGGAGTAAAAGATCAAAAGGGTTGTCAGCTTTCACACTAACTCTCTCTTTATTAAGTCGGCGACGAGATACTAACAAAGCATTATAGAAGAGAAATTGATATAGATCATATCTCGCCTGGCTTATAGGCCCGCAGCGTGTATGGTTTTACAACAAATGCGGAGTAAGTAATTGATTATCAGTATAAAAATAAATTTTAAAAGTTATGAAAAGAGTTGAATTTTTTCGTTCGGCCACCCCTGACGCAGTTAATTAATATGGAGTATTTACCATAAAAAGTAACAGTAAAGCCCAGGTAAATATTATTATATTTACCCATGTTTAACTTTATTATTACAATCAACAGTCATTGCCGAAGAAAATAAAAAACGGGGCAATGAAATTGCCCCGTAATATAGCCCAGACGATTGAATACGCCTACTGCTGGTAATGTTATGTGCGCTTATTTTAACCAGTAAGCGGCTTTTGCTTTCTGCAGCTTTTCGTAGGCCTTCAGCAGCGACTGATGCGCCGGGAAGGCTTTCAGATCGCTATCAACAGCCTGCAGGCCATAGAACGGCGCTTCGCCGCTCAGGGCCGCGCTGGCTGCTTCTACGGCCTCAGCTCCGTACATACGTACGAAAGCATTCAGGTATTGCAGCGGCTCGCGGTCCTCTTCCTGGGCCAGCAGCAACAGGGTTTGCAGGCAGCGGTAATAATTGGTGCGTTCGGCAGAGAAGACAGACTGGTTGAATTCCATGGTCCACTCGGTCCAGGCCAGGGCCTGATCCAAATCGCCACCCGCCAGGGCCAGCATCGCTTTCAGCTCACCGATGCGCAGGGTATACCAGCCGTTGTCTTTACCGGTCGCCAGGCCCAGCAGTTCGCGTACGCGGGTAAAGTCATCATGGCCTTCTTCGTCCAGTTGGGCGATCAGGTTCAGATAATCTTCTTTCTCCCACTCGCTGCCCGGCAGAGCCAGCAGCGTTTCGCGCAGATGGGCACCCATGCTGTTGTTCGCCAGCCACAGATCTTCAGCCGGGTAGATATCGGACATGCCCGGAACGATAATGCGGCACGCGTAGACGCCAAGATGTTCGTAGTCGGCAATGTAGACTTCCTGATCTTCCGCGTTGAAGATAGCCATCAGCGTGGCGAACTCTTCTTCCGTGGTACCCGCAAAGCTCCAGTCCACGAACGGATAGTCGGCGTCCTGCTTGAACATATCCCAGGAAATTAAACCGCTGGAGTCAATGAAGTGGGTTTCAAGGTTGGTATGCTCGGCCACTTCTTCATCGTCAAACGTTGGCGGAGTGAAGACGTCGAGATCTTTCAGGCTACGGCCCTGCAGCAGCTCGGTAACGGTACGCTCCAGCGCCACGCCGAAGTCAGGGTGCGCCCCGAATGAGGCGAAGCAGGTGCCGTTGGCCGGGTTAAACAGCACCACGCAGATAACCGGATACTTGCCGCCCAGCGAGCCGTCATAGGCAAAGATTGGGAAACCTTCTGCTTCGAGCTTAGCGATGGACTCCACTACGCCCGGATAGCGCGCCAGCACGTCTGCCGGAATTTCAGGCAGGCTGATGGATTCAGCGATGATGCGGTTTTTAATGTGGCGTTCAAAGACTTCAGACAGACCCTGCACGCGCGCTTCATTGCGGGTGTTACCGGCGGACATACCGTTGGACACATACAGGTTGCCGACGATGTTCATCGGAATATACACGGTCTGCTCGTCAGACTGACGGGTGAACGGCAGGGCGCAGATCCCACGGTCTTCATTGCCAGACTGCAGATCGATCAGCATGCTGGCGGTCAGTTCGTTTTCCGGATCGTAGAAAGCACGCAGGCGCGCGTCGAGAATACCTTCCGGCAGCTCGTCATCTTCGGTCAGCGGGAACCATTTTTCATTTGGATAGTGAACGAACGGGCCGTTAGCGATGGTTTCGCCCAGCCAGAAGTCAGCGAAGAAATAGTTGGTGGACAGACGCTCAAAATACTCACCCAGCGCAGAGGCCAGTGCCGCTTTTTTTGTCGCGCCTTTACCGTTGGTAAAGCACAGGGCACAGTCTTTATCGCGAATATGCACGGACCAGACATGAGGCACCGGATTGAGCCAGGAGGCTTCTTCGATGTTAAAACCCAGGTCGGTCAGTTTCTGCTGGAAGCGAGCGATGGAATCTTCCAGAGCGGCGTCTTTGCCGGGGATAAACGTTTGAGTCATGGCGTTCACTTTTATCGTACGTAAAGCGCGCAATGATACGGGTTTTGCGTGACGGGTGCTATCTTCGGCGAAAATAAAAGGCTGGACTATGCTTAGTGGCAGTAACTGACTGTTAAGGCATAGAAAAATGAAAGCATTTGATCTCCAGCGGATGGCGTTTGATAAAGTTCCTCCTGAATTTCTGGGCGAAGTGGCGCTGCGTAGCCTGTATACCTTCGTCCTCGTCTTCCTGTTTCTTAAAATCACCGGCCGCCGCGGCGTGCGGCAGATGTCGCTCTTTGAGGTGTTGATCATCCTGACGCTGGGCTCGGCGGCGGGGGACGTCGCCTTTTATGACGATGTGCCGATGGTGCCGGTGTTTATCGTTTTTGTCTCACTGGCGCTACTTTACCGCCTTGTCATGTGGCTGATGTCGAAAAGCGAAAAGCTGGAAGATCTGCTTGAAGGGAAGCCTGTCGTTATCGTCGAGGACGGACAGCTGGCCTGGGAAAATGTACAAAGCGCCAATATGACCGAGTTTGAGTTCTTTATGGAGCTTCGCCTGAACAGTGTTGAACAGCTCGGGCAGGTGCGTCTGGCAATCATGGAAACCAACGGGCAGATCAGCGTCTATTACTATTCTGACGACGAGGTGAAGCCGGGGCTGTGTATCCTGCCGGATATGCTGATCGAGCGTTTCAGAACCGTACCGGAATCAGGCGAGTATGCTTGCGTAAGATGTAGCCATGTTGTCGCGATACAGCCGGGGGATCGTCAATTATGCCCCCGCTGTGCAAATCCGGAATGGACGAAGGTTAGCCGGGCCAAACGCATCACCTGACAGCCATTTTGTCGGTTTTGTCTTAGCGAGGCGGCAGATTGTTTTGTGTGACGCGGGGCACATTTCACGGGTCATAAGTTTTAGACATTGCGGCGCGTGTCACTGAATGATAAAACCGATATCCACAGTTATAACTTATGGCTTTTAGCGTGGTGAGGGGAAATGGCTCAAGTCTTTAATTTCAGTTCAGGTCCGGCAATGTTACCGGCAGACGTGCTTAAACAGGCTCAACAGGAACTCTGTGACTGGAACGATCTCGGTACGTCGGTGATGGAAATCAGCCACCGTGGTAAAGAGTTTATTCAGGTGGCGGAAGAGGCAGAAAAGGATTTTCGCGATCTGCTGAATATTCCCTCGAACTACAAAGTATTGTTCTGTCACGGCGGTGGACGCGGCCAGTTTGCAGGCGTTCCGCTGAATATCCTCGGTGACAAAACGACGGCTGACTACGTTGACGCGGGTTACTGGGCAGCAAGCGCCGTTAAAGAAGCGCATAAATACTGCACGCCGAATGTTATCGACGCCAAAGTAACCGTTGACGGTCTGCGCGCCGTGAAGCCAATGAGCGAGTGGCAGCTTTCCGATAACGCAGCGTATCTGCACTACTGCCCGAACGAAACCATTGACGGGATTGCCATCGACGAGACGCCAAACTTCGGCAGCGATGTCGTGGTTGCCGCCGACTTCTCCTCCACCATTCTGTCTGCGCCAATTGATGTCAGCCGCTACGGCGTTATCTATGCGGGCGCGCAGAAAAATATCGGCCCGGCCGGTTTGACTATCGTCGTCGTGCGTGAGGACCTGCTGGGTAAAGCGCATAAATCCTGCCCGTCGATTCTCGATTACACCGTGCTGAACGATAACGATTCGATGTTCAATACCCCACCAACGTTTGCCTGGTATCTCTCCGGACTGGTCTTCAAATGGCTGAAGCAAAACGGCGGCGTGGCGCAGATAGACAAGGTCAATCAGCAGAAAGCTGAACTCCTGTATGGCGTGATCGACAAGAGCGATTTCTACCGCAACGATGTGGCGAAAGCTAACCGTTCCCGCATGAACGTGCCGTTCCAGCTGGCGGACAGCAGCCTGGACAAAGTGTTCCTGGAAGAGTCCTTCGCGGCAGGCCTGCATGCGCTCAAAGGTCACCGTGTCGTTGGCGGCATGCGTGCCTCCATCTATAACGCGATGCCGCTGGAAGGCGTTAAAGCCCTGACGGATTTCATGATCGACTTCGAACGTCGTCACGGTTAATTTGCTGTTTTTCACCCCCGCAGCGTCCCTGCGGGGTTTTTATTATGTTGAGTTGAGAGTTTAGTTTTCATGGAATCCCTGACGTTACAACCTATCGCGCGGGTAGATGGCACCATTAATCTGCCTGGTTCAAAAAGTGTCTCGAACCGCGCTCTGCTGCTGGCAGCTCTGGCAAACGGCACCACCGTCCTCACAAACCTGCTGGACAGCGATGACGTGCGCCATATGCTCAATGCGCTGAAAGCGTTGGGCGTTCATTACACTCTCTCCGACGATCGTACCCGCTGCGAAGTGACCGGCAACGGCGGCGCGCTGCGCTCGGGCGAAGAGCTTGAGCTGTTTTTGGGCAACGCGGGTACCGCGATGCGCCCGCTGGCGGCGGCCCTGTGCCTGGGTAGCAACAACATTGTGCTGACCGGCGAGCCGCGCATGAAAGAGCGTCCGATTGGTCACCTTGTGGATGCTCTGCGTCAGGGCGGCGCGCAGGTTGAGTATCTTGAGCAGGAAAACTATCCGCCACTGCGTCTGCGCGGCGGTTTTACCGGCGGTCACGTCGAGGTGGACGGCAGCGTCTCCAGCCAGTTCCTGACGGCACTGCTGATGACCGCGCCGCTGGCACCGCAGGATACGGTTATCACAATTAAAGGTGAGCTGGTCTCCAAACCGTACATTGATATCACGCTGCACCTGATGAAAACCTTCGGCGTTGAGGTGGAAAACCAGTCCTATCAGCGCTTCGTGTTGCGCGGGGCGCAGCAGTACCAGTCTCCGGGCAACTACCTGGTTGAAGGGGATGCCTCATCCGCGTCCTACTTCCTGGCAGCGGGTGCGATTAAAGGCGGCACGGTAAAAGTGACCGGTATTGGCCGTAACAGCGTGCAGGGCGACATCCGTTTTGCGGACGTGCTGGAAAAAATGGGCGCCATTGTCACCTGGGGCGATGACTTCATCTCCTGTACCCACGGCGAGCTGAACGCCATCGACATGGACATGAACCATATCCCGGATGCGGCGATGACCATTGCCACGGCGGCGCTGTTTGCCAAAGGCACTACCACGCTGCGTAACATCTACAACTGGCGCGTAAAAGAGACGGACCGCCTGTTCGCGATGGCGACCGAGCTGCGAAAAGTCGGTGCCGAGGTGGAAGAGGGCGAAGACTACATTCGCGTGACCCCTCCGGCAAAACTGCAGTTTGCGGAAATCGGCACCTACAACGATCACCGCATGGCGATGTGCTTCTCGCTGGTGGCGTTGTCAGACACGCCTGTGACCATCCTTGACCCGAAATGTACGGCGAAAACCTTCCCGGACTACTTCGAACAGCTGGCACGCATTAGCACGCTGGCCTGATAACGTATTGCCGCATCGCCCGATGCGGCATTTCCTTACGCTTCATTACGAACATCTCCGCTCATTTCTTCTACACTCTGCTTCAATCATTCCGTAATTTGCACGCAAAGGTAACAGTTGCGCACGTTGGCGCGTATAATGCGCGGCGTTCATGTAAACGGTATGCCTTATTTAAGGAGAAAAAGATGACGGCAGTTGCCCCGGTAATCACCATTGATGGGCCGAGTGGCGCAGGGAAAGGTACTCTGTGCAAAGCGATGGCGGAAGCATTGCAATGGCATCTTTTAGATTCGGGAGCAATCTATCGCGTGCTGGCGCTGGCCGCGCTGCATCACCATGTGGATGTCGCGTCTGAAGAAGCGCTGGTTCCGCTGGCTGCGCATCTGGATGTGCGTTTCGTATCGACCGATGGCAACCTGGAAGTCATCCTTGAAGGGGAAGACGTGAGCGGCGAAATCCGTACGCAGGAAGTGGCTAATGCGGCCTCTCAGGTTGCGGCGTTCCCTCGCGTTCGCGAGGCGCTGTTACGTCGTCAGCGCGCGTTCCGTGAAGCCCCGGGGCTGATCGCTGACGGACGCGATATGGGAACGGTGGTATTCCCTGATGCGCCAGTGAAAATTTTCCTTGACGCCTCCTCGGAAGAACGTGCTCAACGCCGCATGCTTCAGTTGCAGGAAAAGGGGTTTAGTGTTAACTTTGATCGCCTTTTATCCGAGATAAAAGAGCGCGATGACCGCGATCGTAACCGCGCCGTCGCCCCACTTGTTCCTGCAGAAGATGCATTAGTTCTGGATTCAACCAGTTTAACTATTGAGCAAGTGATTGAAAAAGCGCTACAATATGCGCGCCAAAAACTGGCACTCGCGTAATCGCGACCGATTTAGCAGTACCCCCGCTGCAATGGATTGACGGCGGGTATGTGAAACAACCCCATCCGGCACGGAGCCAGGTGGACGTTAATATTAACCTGAAGATTAAACATGACTGAATCTTTTGCTCAACTGTTTGAAGAATCCTTAAAAGAAATCGAAACCCGCCCGGGTTCCATCGTTCGCGGTGTTGTTGTTGCTATCGACAAAGACGTAGTACTGGTTGACGCCGGTCTGAAATCTGAGTCCGCCATTCCGGCAGAGCAGTTCAAAAACGCCCAGGGCGAGCTGGAAATCCAGGTTGGTGACGAAGTTGACGTTGCTCTGGACGCAGTAGAAGACGGCTTCGGTGAAACCCTGCTTTCTCGTGAGAAAGCTAAACGTCACGAAGCATGGATCACGCTGGAAAAAGCTTACGAAGAAGCTGAAACTGTGGTCGGTGTTATCAACGGCAAAGTTAAAGGTGGCTTCACTGTTGAGCTGAATGGTATTCGTGCGTTCCTGCCAGGTTCTCTGGTAGACGTTCGTCCAGTTCGTGACACTCTGCACCTGGAAGGCAAAGAGCTTGAGTTCAAAGTAATCAAGCTGGACCAGAAGCGTAACAACGTTGTTGTTTCCCGTCGTGCCGTTATCGAATCCGAAAACAGCGCAGAACGCGATCAGCTGCTGGAAAACCTGCAGGAAGGCATGGAAGTCAAAGGTATCGTTAAGAACCTCACTGACTACGGCGCATTCGTTGACCTGGGCGGCGTTGATGGTCTGCTGCACATCACCGACATGGCGTGGAAACGCGTTAAGCACCCAAGCGAAATCGTGAACGTGGGCGACGAAATCACTGTTAAAGTGCTGAAGTTTGACCGCGAGCGTACTCGTGTATCCCTCGGCCTGAAACAGCTGGGCGAAGATCCATGGGTAGCTATCGCTAAACGTTACCCAGAAGGTACTAAACTGACTGGTCGCGTTACCAACCTGACTGACTACGGCTGCTTCGTTGAAATCGAAGAAGGCGTTGAAGGTCTGGTTCACGTTTCCGAAATGGACTGGACCAACAAAAACATCCACCCATCCAAAGTTGTTAACGTTGGTGATGTAGTGGAAGTGATGGTTCTGGATATCGACGAAGAACGTCGTCGTATCTCCCTGGGCCTGAAACAGTGCAAAAACAACCCATGGCAGCAATTCGCGGAAACCCACAACAAGGGCGACCGTGTTGAAGGTAAAATCAAGTCTATCACTGACTTCGGTATCTTCATCGGCCTGGACGGCGGCATCGATGGCCTGGTTCACCTGTCTGACATCTCCTGGAACGTTGCAGGCGAAGAAGCAGTTCGTGAATACAAAAAAGGCGACGAAATCGCTGCAGTTGTTCTGCAGGTTGACGCAGAGCGTGAGCGTATCTCCCTGGGCGTTAAACAGCTCGCAGAAGATCCGTTCAACAACTGGGTTGCACTGAACAAGAAAGGCGCAATCGTAAACGGTAAAGTGACTGCAGTTGACGCTAAAGGCGCAACCGTAGAACTGGCTGACGGCGTTGAAGGTTACCTGCGCGCTTCTGAAGCTTCACGTGACCGCGTTGAAGATGCCACTCTGGTTCTGAACGTAGGCGACGACGTTGAAGCTAAGTTCACCGGTGTTGACCGTAAGAACCGTGCAATCAGCCTGTCTGTTCGTGCTAAAGACGAAGCTGATGAGAAAGATGCAATCGCAACTGTTAACAAACAGGAAGATGCAAACTTCTCTAACAACGCAATGGCTGAAGCTTTCAAAGCAGCTAAAGGCGAGTAATATCAGGTTCTCAGCATCATTTGCGCTGTAACGCATTTACAGCGTGAAGGATGAGGAGCAAACTTGACAGATTGCAGGATTCGTCCTGTAATCAATAACAAAGGGCGGCTACGGCCGCCCTTGTTTAATGAGCTGTTCAGCTAATTGGTTTGAAAGGAACCGGAGGAATCATGACCAAGTCAGAATTGATTGAAAGACTTGCCAGTCAGCAACCGCATATCCCTGCCAAGGCAGTGGAAGATGCCGTAAAAGAGATGCTGGAGCATATGGCCTCCACTCTTGCCCAGGGCGAGCGCATTGAAATCCGCGGTTTCGGTAGTTTTTCTCTGCACTATCGTGCTCCACGTACCGGGCGTAACCCGAAAACTGGCGATAAAGTCGAGCTGGAAGGCAAGTACGTTCCACACTTTAAGCCGGGTAAAGAACTGCGCGATCGCGCCAATATTTACGGCAACTGAGTTTAGCCAGCCGGTTAAACTGGGTTCGAAAGAAAGCACCTGCGGGTGCTTTTTTTGTCTCTGTCGCTTTCCTTCTGAAGGTGCCCCGCATTTTTCCGTTTCGTTTTCTGCAAACCGATAAAAACAGAACAGCGCGCGCTGTAAAACGTACTTTTCCCATCTGACAATTCGCTCTGCCTGATTAGATACTGCCCCTCTGAAACAGGGAGGTAGCAATGGGAATTCCCGCGCTTAGCGTCTGCGTCATTCTGGCAATAGCCCCGTTACTCTGGTTACCTGAACTGCCATCACGCCACACCGTGTGGATAATGATTGTTGGCGGGGTCGTGCTGGCCGCACGGCGAAACGTACGACTGAAGTATGCGGGTCTCACGCTGTTATTTTGCGTGTGGGGTATTTTGGCTGCGAAGGAGAGCGTCTGGCCGATGCAGCATTTAACCACGGGGGCCGTGCAGGCTGAGGTAGCGATCACCGCCACAGATGGCGCAACGCAGCATCAGGGAAACATTCTTCGCGTTGATGGCAAGCGCTGGTGGGCCTCTACCGGCATAACGCTGTATGGCAATTATCTGCCACAGAAAGCGTGTGCCGGTCAGCGCTGGAGCATGACGCTCAGGCTCAGACCTGTCCATGGCGAACTGAACGACGGCGGTTATGATTCCCAGCGTAGCGCCTTTGCCCGCCATCAAACGCTGAGCGGTCACTTCACCCGTGCGGAACTCGTCGATGGACGCTGCAGCCTGCGAGCGCAATATCTCATGTCACTGCAAAACCGCCTTTCTGCTTACCGATGGGGGGCGGTTATTCTCGGACTGGGAATGGGCGAACGTCTGGATGTGCCCCGGGAAATACAAGACCTGATGCGTGAAACCGGAACGCTGCATCTGATGGCTATTTCGGGTCTGCATATCGCGCTGGCGGCATCCCTCGCCTGGTTACTCGCGCGTGGGATTCAGTTTTTATTACCCAGCCACTGGATCCAATGGCAAATGCCTCTTCTGGCCGGGTTGTGCTTTGCCGCTTTCTACGCCTGGCTTACCGGTCTGCAGCCTCCTGCGCTACGCACGGTCATCGCGCTTGCTGTGCTTGCAATGTTACGGATCGCTGCCCGGCAATGGTCTCCCTGGCAGGTATGGGGTTGCTGTATCGCGGCGATCCTGATAAGCGATCCCTTAGCCATACTCTCGCAGAGTCTGCTCTTGTCTGCATTTGCTGTCGCCGCGCTGATTTTCTGGTTTCAGTGGCTGCCTCTTCCTGGCTGGCACCGGGTACGACGTATACGGCCGCTGCTGAACCTGATCTATCTGCAGGTCGGCATGCTGATGCTGCTGATGCCGCTACAGGTTCTGATTTTCCATGGTTTCAGCATCTCCTCCCTGGTCGCGAATCTCTTTGCCATTCCCCTGGTGACGTTTGTCTCCGTGCCGCTGATCCTGCTCGGCATGCTGCTTCATCTGCTGCCGCTGGCGGCACCTGAAAGCGTTGTCTGGTTCGCAGCCAATAAGTCACTTGCCGGGCTGTTCTGGCTCCTCATGCGCCTGCCTGACGGCTGGCAGAGTGTCGACCAACGCTGGCAGTACATGACATTACTGCCCTGGCTTATCATCATCGGATGGCGCTTTCTTGCCTGGAAAACCCTTCCTGCCGTTTGTCTTGCAGGAAGTGCCTTACTGACATTTCCTCTGTGGCGAACGGAAAAAAGCGATAGCTGGACGCTGCATATGCTGGATGTGGGGCAGGGGCTGTCGATGGTCATTGAACGGCAGGGAAAAGCCATTCTCTATGATACCGGGCTCGCCTGGCCGGGCGGGGATAGCGCGCAGCGGTTGATTATCCCGTGGCTTCGCTGGCATCACCTGCGGCCTGAAGGCGTTATTCTCAGTCATGAACACCTCGACCATGCGGGAGGACTCGCATCGTTGCAGAAAGCGTGGCCGGACGCGTGGGTAAGAAGCCCGTTGCGCCAGGCGGGACATCGGCCCTGTTTTCGCGGGCAGAGATGGAAATGGCAGGGACTCTCCTTCACTGTCCACTGGCCCCCCGAAAATTACCCGGCTCAGGGAAATAACCATTCCTGCGTGGTAAAGGTGGACGACGGTGAGCAGAGCGTTCTGCTAACGGGGGACATTGAAGCGCAAGCGGAACAGGCTATGCTTAGCCATTACTGGCGTTATCTGACGTCCACGCTTATACAGGTGCCCCATCATGGCAGCAATACTTCGTCGTCATTGCCGCTGGTGCAGCGGGTGGAAGGTCAGATTGCACTGGATTCCGCGGCCCGCTATAACGCATGGCGATTCCCGTCGGCAAAAGTTGTCCGACGCTATCGAAAAGAGGGGTACATCTGGCACGATACCCCTCATTCTGGACAAATATCGGTGACATTCTCGCAACATCACTGGCAAATCCGGCGCTTGCGGGAGCAATTTTTACCCGTTTGGTATCATCAGTGGTTTGGCGAGCCCGTCGATAACGGGTAGAATATGCGGCTATTTCAACGAATGCTGGTTTTTTGAATGCATAACGACAAAGATCTCTCCACGTGGCAAACCTTCCGCCGACTCTGGCCGATGATTGCACCCTTTAAAGCAGGCCTGATCGTGGCGGGTGTAGCGTTAATCCTCAACGCAGCCAGCGATACTTTTATGCTATCGCTCCTCAAACCGTTACTGGACGACGGTTTTGGTAAAACGGATCGCTCAGTGTTGCTATGGATGCCTCTGGTGGTTATCGGACTGATGATCTTACGCGGCATCACCAGCTATATTTCCAGCTACTGTATTTCCTGGGTATCAGGGAAAGTGGTGATGACCATGCGCCGTCGCCTGTTCAGCCACATGATGGGCATGCCGGTCTCGTTCTTTGACAAGCAGTCTACCGGGACGCTGCTGTCTCGTATTACCTACGATTCTGAGCAGGTTGCCTCCTCGTCCTCAAGCGCGCTGATCACCGTTGTGCGTGAGGGCGCGTCAATCATCGGCCTGTTCGCGATGATGTTCTATTACAGCTGGCAGCTGTCGATCATCCTTATCGTTCTGGCGCCGATAGTTTCTATTGCTATCCGCGTCGTCTCAAAGCGCTTCCGCAATATCAGTAAGAATATGCAGAACACGATGGGGCAGGTGACGACCAGCGCGGAACAGATGCTGAAAGGGCATAAAGAAGTTCTGATTTTTGGCGGTCAGGACGTCGAAACCAAACGCTTTGATAAAGTCAGCAACAAAATGCGTCTGCAGGGGATGAAAATGGTCTCGGCCTCTTCCATTTCTGACCCGATTATTCAGCTGATTGCCTCCCTGGCGCTGGCATTCGTCCTGTATGCAGCAAGCTTCCCGAGCGTCATGGAGACGCTGACGGCGGGTACTATCACCGTGGTCTTCTCCTCGATGATCGCCCTGATGCGTCCGCTGAAATCCCTGACGAACGTCAACGCCCAGTTCCAGCGCGGGATGGCTGCCTGTCAGACGCTGTTCAGCATTCTGGATTCCGAACAGGAAAAAGATGAAGGTACACGCGAGATTGAGCGGGCCCGTGGCGACGTTGAGTTCCGCAATGTCACTTTCGCCTATCCTGGACGTGAAACGCCGGCGCTGCGTAATATCAACCTGTCCATTCCGGCGGGTAAAACCGTGGCGCTGGTGGGCCGTTCCGGCTCGGGTAAATCAACTATTGCCAGCCTGATCACCCGTTTCTACGATATTAACGAAGGTGAGATCCTCCTGGACGGTCATGATCTGCGGGAATATACCCTGCAGTCGCTGCGTAACCAGGTGGCACTGGTCTCCCAGAACGTGCACCTGTTCAACGATACTGTGGCAAACAACATTGCGTATGCGCGCACGGATGAATACAGCCGCGAGCAGATTGAGAATGCCGCGCGTATGGCCTACGCAATGGACTTTATCAACAAGATGGATAACGGTCTGGATACGATAATCGGTGAGAACGGGGTGCTGCTCTCCGGCGGTCAGCGTCAGCGTATCGCCATTGCGCGTGCGCTGCTGCGCGATAGCCCAATTCTGATTCTGGACGAAGCGACCTCCGCACTGGATACGGAATCTGAACGCGCTATTCAGTCTGCGCTGGATGAACTGCAAAAGAACCGTACCTCGCTGGTGATTGCGCACCGTCTGTCGACTATCGAGCAGGCTGACGAAATCGTCGTGGTTGAAGACGGCATCATTGTTGAACGCGGAAGCCATGCTGATTTGCTGGAACACCGCGGCGTTTACGCCCAGCTTCATAAGATGCAGTTTGGCGAATGATTGCACGCATCTGGTCCGGTGAATCCTCGCTGTGGCTGCTGCTTTTGCCGCTCTCCTGGCTTTACGGCCTGGTGAGCGGCACTATCCGTATGTTTTACCGTCTGGGGCTGAAGCGTGCCTGGCGCGCGCCGGTTCCGGTGGTGGTGGTCGGTAATCTTACGGCGGGCGGCAACGGTAAAACGCCGGTGGTGATCTGGCTGGTGGAGCAATTGCAAAAACGCGGTATCCGCCCAGGGGTGGTATCGCGCGGATATGGTGGTAAAGCGGGGCGTTATCCGCTGCTGCTGACGGCGGAAACCACGACTGCCGAAGCGGGTGATGAGCCGGTATTGATTTTCCAGCGTACCGGCGCGCCGGTTGCGGTCTCCCCGGTGCGCAGCGACGCCGTTCAGGCACTGCTTGCCGAACATGCGGTACAAATCATTATCACTGACGATGGCCTGCAACACTACGCCCTGGCGCGTGATAAAGAAATTGTGGTGATCGACGGGGTCCGCCGTTTCGGTAACGGCTGGTGGCTGCCGGCCGGACCCATGCGCGAACGCGCTTCGCGCCTTAAGTCCGTTGATGCGGTGATTGTGAACGGTGGTGAGGCAAAAGCGGGTGAAATCCCGATGTACCTGCAGCCAGGCCTGGCGATCAACCTGGTGACGGGTGAGCGCCGGTCGGTTGCTGAGCTGCCTTCACTGGTGGCGATGGCGGGGATTGGCCATCCGCCGCGCTTCTTCGCGACGCTGGAACAGTGTGGTGCCCGGCTGGAAAAACGCGTTCCGCTGGCCGACCACCAGGCGCTGGTGGAAGGGCAGGTAGACGCCCTGACCGTACCCGGGCAATCGCTGATCATGACCGAAAAAGATGCGGTGAAATGCCGTGCCTTCGCGAAAGAAAACTGGTGGTATCTGCCGGTTGACGCTGAACTCAGCGGCGAGCAGCCGGAACGTTTGCTCAAGGAACTGATTGCGTTGGTGAAATAAACGCTTACGCGGTTCTGGTGGCGCTTTGACTGACAGGATAACGCATGTCTTTACCGCAACTCTCGCTTTCAGCCGCACGTCATTTACACCTTGCCGCGCAGGGGCTGCTTAAAAAGCCCCGCCGCCGCGCGCAGCCTGCCGATATTCTCTCTACCGTCCAGCGCATGTCGCTGCTTCAAATCGACACCATTAACATCGTGGCGCGAAGCCCTTACCTGGTGCTGTTTAGCCGCCTGGGGAATTATCCTTCGCAGTGGCTGGATGAGGCGCTCAGCAAGGGGGAGTTAATGGAGTACTGGGCGCACGAAGCCTGCTTCCTGCCCCGCAGCGATTTTGCCCTGGTTCGCCACCGTATGCTTGCTCCGGAAAAGATGGGCTGGAAATACCGTCAGGCGTGGATGCTGGAACATGCGGCCGAAATTGAGCAGCTAATCGCGCATATTCAGGATAACGGTCCCGTACGCTCCGCCGATTTTGAACACCCGCGCAAAGGCACCAGCGGCTGGTGGGAGTGGAAACCGCATAAGCGTCATCTCGAAGGGCTGTTTACCTCAGGCAAAGTCATGGTGATTGAGCGGCGTAATTTTCAGCGCGTGTACGACCTGACGCATCGCGTGATGCCGCACTGGGACGACGAGCGTGATCTGCTTACCCAGGAGGCGGCCGAGGCCATCATGCTTGAAAACAGCGCCCGCAGCCTGGGGATTTTCCGCACGCAATGGCTGGCAGATTACTATCGCCTTCGCCAGCCCGCGTTGAAACCGCTGCTGGACATCTGGCAACGCGAACAGCGCGTCATCCCGGTCACGGTGGAAACGCTGGGCGAAATGTGGCTGCATGCGGATCTCCTCCCGCTACTGCCTCTGGCCCAGGAGGGGAAACTTCAGGCAACCCACAGTGCGGTGTTGTCGCCTTTCGACCCGGTCGTCTGGGACAGAAAACGCGCCGAGCAGCTGTTCGACTTTAGCTACCGGCTGGAATGTTATACCCCGGCGCCAAAGCGCCAGTATGGTTACTTTGTACTCCCGCTGCTGCATAAGGGGCAACTGGTCGGGCGCATGGACGCCAAAATGTACCGCAAGACCGGCACGCTTGAAATCATTGCGCTTTATCTGGAAGAGGGCGTCAGGGTGACGGCGAGCCTGGAAAAAGGGTTAACGTCCGCCATTAGCGAATTCGCGCGCTGGCAGGGCGCCCGCGACGTGACGCTGGGTCGGGTACCCGACGGGCTGTTTACATCCTGTCGAAGTGGCTGGGAAACAGGCACTCCCTGAAAAGGGAATGTGTTAAGCTTTAGCGATTACCCATACGGAGGAACTATGGATCACCGTTTACTTGAAATTATTGCCTGCCCGGTATGCAACGGCAAACTCTACTACAGCCAGGACAAACAGGAGCTGATTTGCAAGCTGGACAGCCTGGCTTTCCCGCTGCGTGACGGCATTCCGGTACTGCTGGAAAATGAAGCTCGTTCCCTGGTGGCAGAAGAGAGCAAACCATGAGTTTTGTTGTCATTATTCCTGCGCGTTATGCCTCAACGCGTCTGCCTGGTAAACCGCTGGTGGATATCAACGGCAAGCCGATGATTGTGCATGTTCTTGAGCGTGCGCGTGAATCCGGTGCCGATCGCGTGATTGTTGCTACCGATCATCCTGACGTCGCCCGAGCGGTTGAGGCAGCAGGCGGTGAGGTATGCATGACCCGCGCCGATCACCAGTCCGGCACCGAGCGTCTGGCGGAAGTGGTTGAGAAATGTGGTTTCAGTGATGATACGGTCATCGTTAACGTGCAGGGTGACGAGCCAATGATCCCGGCGGTGATTATCCGTCAGGTTGCAGAAAACCTGGCTCAGCGTCAGGTTGGTATGGCGACGCTCGCGGTGCCTATTCACCACGCCGAAGAGGCATTCAATCCGAATGCCGTGAAAGTGGTCATGGATGCCGAAGGCTATGCTCTCTATTTCTCGCGCGCCACCATTCCGTGGGATCGCGATCGCTTTGCGCTCTCTAAAGAGACCATCGGCGATACTTTCCTGCGTCATATTGGGATCTACGGCTATCGGGCCGGTTTTATTCGTCGATATGTTACCTGGGCGCCGAGTCCGCTGGAGCATATCGAAATGCTGGAGCAGCTTCGCGTGCTCTGGTATGGCGAAAAAATTCACGTTGCCGTTGCCAGCGAAGTGCCTGGAACGGGCGTTGATACGCCGGAAGATCTTGAGCGCGTTCGCGCCGAGTTGCGCTGATATAGCCTGCATCCCTCCTGACGGGGGGATGCCCTCTCCCTCGCTAATTCCCCTTTCTTTTCCCTAATTGTTCTCTTCCGGGTGACATCTTCCTTCTGGACGCTCATTATAAAAGCAGTAGTCTTAATGGGGGTAATCTCATATGGAACAGCTGCGTGCCGAACTTAGCCATCTGCTGGGTGAGAAATTAAGCCGGGTCGAATGCGTGAGTGAAAAGGCCGATACCGCGCTTTGGTCGTTGTATGACAGTCAGGGCAACCCAATGCCGCTGATGGCCAGAAGTTTCACCTCGCCGGGCGTTGCCAGGCAGCTGGCATGGAAAATGTCGATGCTGGCGCGTGAGGGAACCGTCCGTATGCCGACGGTGTACGGCGTGATGACCCACGAGGAACACCCCGGCCCGGACGTGCTGCTGATTGAGCGTTTACGCGGCGTGCCCGTTGAAGCGCCCGCGCGCACGCCGGAACGCTGGGAGCAGTTAAAAGACCAGATTGTCGAGGCGCTGCTGGCCTGGCATCGTCAGGATAGCCGCGGGCTTGTCGGTCCGGTCGACAGCACTCAGGAAAACCTGTGGCCGCTGTGGTATCGCCAGCGGGTGGAAGTGCTGTGGGGAACGCTTAACCAGTTCAACAATACCGGTTTAACCATGCAGGACAAACGTATTCTGTTTCGCACCCGCGAGTGCTTACCGGCGCTGTTCGACGGTTTTAATGACAACTGCGTGCTGATCCACGGTAATTTCACCCTGCGCAGCATGCTCAAAGACTCCCGTAGCGATCAGCTTCTGGCGATGTTGGGGCCGGGTATCATGCTCTGGGCTCCGCGCGAATACGAGCTGTTCAGGCTCAGCGACAGCGGGGCGGCGGAAGGTTTACTGTGGCACTACCTTCAACGCGCGCCCGTTGCAGAGGCGTTTATCTGGCGGCGCTGGCTTTACCTGCTCTGGGACGAAGTCGCGCAGCTGGTGAATACCGGACGTTTTAATCGCGCAAATTTCGATCTGGCAACAAAATCACTCCTGCCCTGGCTCGCCTGACGATCCTTTCAGCCACTGCCAGAGGCGTCCGAGCGTCTCATAACCGACGCGATCGCTATGCATCAGCCAGGCCGGGGAGGGGATCGCCCGTTCCCACGGGTTGAGCGGCGCGTCGATGGCCATCTGGTTTGCCGGTGCGGGAAGCGGGTGCAGGCCTTGCTTCTCAAAGAAAATCATCGCGCGCGGCAGGTGTGAGGCGGAGGTCACCAGTAAGAACGGGACATCGCCTATTGCCTGCTTCACTGCGGCAGCCTCTTCTTCGGTATCTTTTGGGCTGTCGAGAGTGATAATTGAGGAACGCGGCACGCCGAGTGATTCCGCTACTCTGGCACCTGCCTCAGCCGTACTCACCGGGTTCGTTTTGGCTGCCGCGCCGGTGAAGATCATTTTTGATCCCGGATTTGCCAGCCAGAGGCGAATGCCTTCGTTTAGCCGTGGCAGGCTGTTGTTGATCAGGTTTGAACTGGGGGCCCAGTCAGGATCCCAGGTATATCCGCCGCCCAGCACCACGATGTACGCCACTTTCTGATTTCCCTGCCATGTTGGGTACTTGTTTTCGACGGGGCGTAACAGACTATCCGCGACCGGCTGCAGGCTCAACAGCAGCAGGACAAACCAGCCGAGCGTAATAAGCGTTTTGCCACTCTTCTGAAAGCGACTGAACCACACCAGCGCCAGCCCCAGCGCGATGATGATGAGCAGCAGCGGAAGGGGAAGCATCATCCCTCCAATGTATTTCTTAAGGGTAAAAAGCATCCTTTTTGGTTCCTTTTTTGACCATATAGCAGGTGATTACCCGTGATATTACACCAGAGAGGTTCATTCTCCGCGCGGGTGTGACAAAATAGCGGTTTTGCAGTTAGCGAGTGGAACTCTCCCAATGCGGGATCGCAATTTTGATGACATCGCGGAAAAGTTTTCGCGCAACATTTATGGCACCACGAAAGGGCAGCTCCGTCAGACGATCCTCTGGCAGGATCTGGACACCATTCTGGCTACCTTTGGTGGGCAAACGTTGCGCGTGCTGGACGCTGGTGGCGGTGAAGGGCAGACGGCGATAAAAATGGCCGAGCGCGGTCATCACGTCACGCTTTGCGATCTTTCTGCTGAAATGGTCGCCCGCGCGACGCGTGCTGCAGAAGAGAAAGGTGTGAGCGACAACATGCATTTTATACAATGCGCCGCTCAGGACATCGCGCAGCATTTGGAAACCCAGGTTGATCTGATATTGTTTCATGCGGTGCTGGAGTGGGTTGCCGATCCGCAAAGCGTGTTACAAACCCTGTGGTCGATGTTGCGCCCGGGCGGCACGCTGTCGCTGATGTTCTACAATGCTAACGGCTTCCTGATGCACAACATGGTTGCAGGCAACTTCGACTATGTGCAGGTCGGGATGCCCAAAAAGAAAAAGCGCACGCTTTCCCCGGACTATCCGCGCGACCCACAGCAGGTTTATGGCTGGCTGGAAGCGATTGGCTGGCAGATCGTCGGGAAGACGGGCGTTAGGGTGTTTCATGATTATCTGCGTGAAAAACACAAACAGCGTGACTGTTTTGACACCTTAACAGAATTAGAAACGCGGTATTGCCGTCAGGAGCCTTTTATCAGCCTTGGCCGCTATATTCACGTCACCGCGCACAAGCCGCAGATGCAAGGATAACCTATGAGTGAATTTTCCCAGACAGTCCCCGAACTGGTTGCCTGGGCCAGGAAAAACGATTTCTCCATCTCGCTGCCGGTAGACAGACTCTCTTTCCTGCTGGCGGTTGCCACGCTGAACGGCGAACGGCTGGACGGTGAAATGAGCGAGGGTGAACTGGTGGATGCGTTCCGCCATGTCAGTGATGCGTTTGAGCAAACCAGCGAAACCATTAGTGTGCGTGCCAATAACGCGATTAACGATATGGTGCGTCAACGTCTGCTGAACCGCTTTACCAGCGAGCAGGCGGAAGGAAACGCCATCTATCGCCTGACGCCGCTGGGCATCGGCATCACCGATTACTATATTCGCCAGCGTGAATTTTCCACGCTGCGTCTTTCCATGCAGCTCTCGATCGTGGCGGGTGAGCTTAAGCGTGCCGCCGATGCCGCGGATGAAAACGGTGACGAATTCCACTGGCACCGTAACGTCTACGCGCCGCTGAAATATTCGGTGGCCGAGATTTTCGACAGTATCGATCTGACCCAGCGTCTGATGGACGAACAGCAGCAGCAGGTGAAAGACGATATTGCCCAACTGCTGAATAAAGACTGGCGAGCGGCCATCTCCAGCTGTGAACTTCTGCTGTCAGAAACCTCCGGCACGCTGCGCGAACTCCAGGATACGCTGGAAGCCGCAGGGGACAAGCTGCAGGCGAATCTGCTGCGCATCCAGGACGCGACGCTGGCTCACGACGATCTGCATTTTATCGACCGCCTGGTGTTCGACCTGCAAAGCAAACTCGACCGCATTATCAGCTGGGGCCAGCAGTCAATCGATCTGTGGATCGGCTACGACCGACACGTGCATAAATTTATCCGTACCGCGATTGATATGGATAAAAACCGCGTCTTTGCTCAGCGTCTGCGTCAGTCGGTGCAGACCTATTTCGATGCGCCGTGGGCGCTGACCTACGCCAATGCCGATCGTCTGCTGGATATGCGCGACGAAGAGATGGCGCTGCGCGATGAAGAGGTGACCGGTGAACTGCCGCCGGATCTGGAATACGAAGAATTTAACGAAATTCGCGAGCAGCTTGCGGCGATGATCGAAGAACAGCTCGCTGTCTACAAAACCAGACAAGTGCCGCTGGATCTTGGTCTCGTGGTGCGCGACTATCTGGCGCAATATCCACGCGCGCGCCACTTCGACATTGCCCGCATTGTGGTAGACCAGGCGGTGCGCCTGGGCGTCGCGCAAGCAGATTTCACCGGACTGCCGCCGAAGTGGCAGCCAATTAACGATTACGGAGCCAAGGTACAGGCGCATGTCATTGACAAATATTGAACAAGTGATGCCCGTTAAGCTGGCACAGGCGCTGGCGAATCCGTTATTTCCGGCGCTGGACAGCCAGCTGCGTGCCGGTCGTCACATTGGCTTAGACGAGCTGGATAATCACGCCTTTTTGATGGACTTCCAGGAGTACCTGGAAGAGTTTTACGCGCGCTACAACGTGGAGCTGATCCGCGCGCCGGAAGGGTTTTTCTACCTGCGCCCGCGCTCCACGACGCTGATCCCGCGTTCCGTGCTCTCCGAGCTGGATATGATGGTCGGTAAAATTCTTTGCTACCTCTACCTCAGCCCGGAACGTCTGGCGAATGAAGGGATCTTCACCCAGCAGGAACTTTACGACGAGCTGTTGACGCTGGCGGATGAGAGCAAGCTGCTCAAGCTGGTGAACAACCGCTCCACGGGGTCGGATCTTGACCGTCAGAAATTACAGGAAAAGGTTCGCTCTTCCCTGAACCGTCTGCGTCGTCTGGGGATGGTCTGGTTTATGGGCCACGACAGCAGCAAATTCCGCATTACGGAATCTGTCTTCCGTTTCGGCGCAGACGTGCGTGCGGGCGATGACGCGCGTGAAGCGCAGCTTCGCATGATCCGCGACGGTGAAGCGATGCCGGTGGAAAACCATTTGCAGCTCAATGACGAGCATGAAGAGAATCTGCCGGATAGCGGGGAGGAAGAGTAATGATTGAACGCGGTAAATTTCGCTCACTGACGCTGATTAACTGGAACGGCTTCTTTGCCCGAACGTTCGATCTGGATGAGCTGGTCACGACGCTCTCCGGCGGTAACGGTGCGGGTAAATCTACCACCATGGCGGCCTTTGTTACGGCGCTGATCCCTGACCTGACGCTGCTTCACTTCCGTAACACCACCGAAGCGGGGGCCACAAGCGGCTCACGTGATAAAGGTCTGCACGGTAAGCTGAAGGCCGGCGTCTGTTATTCGGTTCTGGACGTTATTAACTCCCGTCATCAGCGTGTGGTGGTGGGCGTGCGCCTGCAGCAGGTCGCCGGTCGCGACCGTAAAGTGGATATCAAACCGTTTGCAATCCAGGGGCTGCCAACCTCCGTGCAGCCGACGGCGCTGCTCACGGAAACCCTGAACGAACGTCAGGCGCGCGTGCTGACGCTGCAGGAGTTGAAAGACAAGCTTGAGGCCATCGAAGGCGTGCAGTTCAAGCAGTTCAACTCGATTACCGACTACCACTCGCTGATGTTCGATCTGGGCGTGGTGGCGCGTCGTCTGCGCACGGCATCAGACCGTAGCAAATACTACCGCCTGATTGAAGCGTCGCTGTACGGCGGTATCTCCAGCGCGATTACCCGCTCCCTGCGCGACTACCTGCTGCCGGAAAACAGCGGCGTGCGTAAGGCCTTCCAGGATATGGAAGCGGCGCTGCGCGAAAACCGCATGACGCTGGAAGCTATTCGCGTTACCCAGTCTGACCGCGACCTGTTTAAACACCTGATCAGCGAAGCCACCAACTACGTGGCGGCGGACTACATGCGCCACGCCAACGAGCGCCGCGTGCATCTCGATCAGGCATTAGAATACCGCCGCGAGCTGTTTACCTCCCGTAAACAGCTGGTGGCCGAACAGTATAAGCACGTCGAGATGGCGCGCGAGCTGGGCGAGCACAACGGTGCTGAAGGCGACCTGGAAGCCGATTATCAGGCTGCCAGCGATCACCTGAACCTGGTGCAGACCGCGCTGCGTCAGCAGGAAAAAATCGAGCGCTATGAAGCGGACCTCGATGAGCTGCAGATTCGTCTCGAAGAGCAGAATGAAGTGGTGGCTGAAGCCGCCGACATGCAGGAAGAGAACGAAGCCCGCGCCGAAGCGGCCGAGCTGGAAGTGGATGAGCTGAAAAGCCAGCTTGCCGATTACCAGCAGGCGCTTGACGTGCAGCAGACGCGAGCGATTCAGTACACCCAGGCACTGCAGGCATTACAGCGTGCGAAAGAACTGTGCCATCTGCCTGACCTGACGCCGGACAGCGCCGACGAGTGGCTGGATACCTTTCAGGCCAAAGAGCAGGAAGCCACCGAGAAACTGCTCTCCCTCGAACAGAAAATGAGCGTTGCGCAAACGGCGCACAGCCAGTTTGAACAGGCTTATCAGCTGGTGGTCGCGATTAACGGCCCGCTGGCGCGTAACGAAGCCTGGGACGTTGCCCGCGAACTGCTGCGCGACGGTGTGAACCAGCGCCATCTGGCCGAGCAGGTTCAGCCGCTGCGTATGCGTCTGAACGAGCTGGAGCAGCGCCTGCGCGAGCAGCAGGAAGCCGAGCGTCTGCTGGCGGAATTCTGCAAGCGTCAGGGAAAAAATTACGATTTCGACGAGCTTGAGGCCCTGCATCAGGAGCTGGAAGCGCGTATTGCGGCCCTGTCCGATACCGTATCAAACGCCAGCGAACAGCGTATGACCCTGCGTCAGGAGCTGGAGCAGATTCAGTCCCGTTCGAAGACGCTCCTGGAGCGTGCGCCGGTCTGGCTGGCGGCCCAGAGCAGCCTGAACCAGCTCAGCGAGCAGTGCGGCGAACAGTTCGAATCCAGCCAGGAAGTGACCGAATACCTGCAGCAGCTGCTGGAGCGCGAGCGCGAAGCCATCGTTGAGCGTGACGAAGTGGGCGCCCGCAAGCGCGACGTCGATGAAGAAATTGAGCGCTTAAGCCAGCCGGGCGGGTCAGAAGATCCGCGCCTGAATGCATTAGCCGAGCGTTTTGGCGGCGTGCTGCTGTCCGAAATTTATGACGACGTTGGCCTGGACGATGCTCCGTACTTCTCCGCGCTGTACGGTCCATCCCGCAACGCGATTGTGGTCCCGGATCTGTCGCTGATTTCTGAGCAGCTTGCCGGCCTGGAAGATTGCCCGGAAGATCTCTACCTGATCGAAGGGGATCCGCAGTCGTTCGATGACAGCGTGTTCAGCGTCGACGAGCTGGAAAAAGCGGTGGTGGTGAAAATTGCCGACCGTCAGTGGCGTTACTCCCGCTTCCCTGAGCTGCCGCTGTTTGGCCGCGCCGCGCGCGAAAGCCGCATCGAGAGCCTGCACGCCGAGCGTGAAACGCTGTCTGAACGTTTTGCGACCCTGTCGTTTGACGTGCAGAAAACCCAGCGTCTGCATCAGTCGTTCAGCCGCTTTATCGGCAGCCATCTCGCCGTAGCGTTTGACGCAGATCCGGAAGCCGAAATCCGCAAGCTGAACACCCGCCGTAGCGAGCTGGAACGTGCGATTGCAAGCCATGAAAGTGATAACCAGCAAAGTCGCGTTCAGTTTGAACAGGCGAAAGAGGGCGTCGCTGCCCTTAACCGCATTCTGCCGCGCCTGAATCTGCTGGCGGATGACACGCTGGCTGACCGCGTGGATGAGATCCAGGAGCGTCTGGATGAAGCGCAGGAAGCCGCGCGTTTCGTTCAGCAGCACGGCAATCAGCTGGCGAAGCTGGAGCCCGTCGTGTCTGTCCTGCAGAGCGACCCGGAACAGTTCGAGCAGTTAAAAGAAGATTATGCCTGGTCGCAGCAGGTGCAGCGCGAAGCGCGTCAGCAGGCGTTTGCTCTGACGGAAGTGGTGCAGCGTCGCGCGCACTTTGGCTACTCCGATTCGGCTGAAATGCTGAGCGGTAACAGCGATCTGAACGAAAAACTGCGTCAGCGCCTTGAGCAGGCGGAGGCGGAACGTACTCGCGCCCGCGAAGCGATGCGCAGCCACTCCGCTCAGCTGAACCAGTACAATCAGGTGCTGGCCTCGCTGAAAAGCTCCTTCGATACCAAGAAAGAGCTGTTAAACGATCTGCAGAAAGAGCTTCAGGACATCGGCGTGCGTGCCGACAGCGGGGCAGAAGAGCGCGCGCGTATTCGTCGTGACGAGCTGCATTCTCAGCTCAGCAATAACCGCGCGCGTCGCAATCAGCTGGAAAAAGCGCTGACCTTCTGCGAAGCCGAAATGGATAACCTGACCCGTCGCCTGCGCAAGCTGGAACGCGACTATCACGAAATGCGCGAGCAGGTCGTGACCGCCAAGGCGGGCTGGTGCGCGGTGATGCGCATGGTGAAAGACAATAACGTTGAGCGTCGTCTGCACCGCCGCGAGCTGGCGTATCTCTCTGCCGATGAGCTGCGTTCCATGTCGGATAAGGCGTTGGGTGCGCTGCGTCTGGCGGTGGCGGATAACGAACACCTGCGCGACGTGCTGCGTATGTCGGAGGATCCGAAACGTCCGGAACGTAAAATTCAGTTCTTCGTGGCGGTTTACCAGCACCTGCGCGAGCGTATTCGTCAGGACATTATCCGTACCGACGATCCGGTCGAAGCCATCGAACAGATGGAAATCGAGCTGGGCCGCCTGACGGAGGAGTTGACCTCCCGCGAGCAGAAGCTGGCGATCAGCTCCCGCAGCGTGGCGAACATCATTCGTAAAACCATTCAGCGCGAGCAGAACCGTATCCGCCAGCTGAACCAGGGTCTGCAGAGCGTGTCGTTTGGCCAGGTGAACAGCGTGCGCCTCAACGTCAACGTGCGTGAGGCCCACGCGACGCTGCTGGAAGTGCTCTCAGAGCAGCACGAGCAGCATCAGGATCTGTTCAACAGCAACCGTCTGACCTTCTCCGAAGCGCTGGCGAAGCTGTATCAGCGCCTGAACCCGCAGATTGATATGGGGCAACGTACGCCGCAAACCATCGGTGAAGAGCTGCTGGACTACCGTAACTACCTGGAAATGGAAGTTGAGGTAAACCGTGGCTCAGACGGCTGGCTGCGTGCGGAATCCGGGGCGCTCTCTACCGGTGAAGCGATCGGTACCGGGATGTCAATTCTGGTGATGGTGGTACAGAGCTGGGAAGATGAAGCGCGCCGCCTGCGCGGCAAAGATATCTCGCCATGCCGACTGCTGTTCTTGGATGAGGCGGCGCGACTTGATGCCCGCTCAATTGCCACGCTGTTCGAGCTTTGCGAACGTCTCGATATGCAGCTCATTATCGCGGCGCCGGAGAACATCAGCCCCGAGAAGGGCACCACCTACAAACTGGTGCGTAAGGTGTTCCAGAACAGCGAACACGTTCACGTTGTGGGGCTGCGTGGCTTTGCGCCGCAGCCGCCGGAGTCATTGCCGGAAACCACGGCGGACGCTTCCTGAAGCGTTTTCTGACCCGAAGCGGCGCACTGGCGCCGCTTTTTTTTTAAACTTAACTTGTGCTTGGGGCTGCGTTATCTTTAAACTTCTTTACATAAGGTAAGGCAACAGCTTAGCCGTCTACCTATAATGAAAGAAAGCCCCAGCGTGATGGGCATGCCGTGAAAACAGGGGGCAAGGGATGTTGCTAAAGAAAGAATGTGGTCGTCAGCTGTCTGCGCTGAGTTTATGCCTGGCAGTGATGTTTGCTCCGCTGTTAACCGCCCAGGCCGACGAGCCTGAAATTGTACCGACTGACAGCTCGGCAACGACAGGGGCGCAGCCAACGTCGTTGTCCCAGCCGCTGGAGCAGTCTCCGGCGACGGCTATCATGGCCGGAATTAAACCGCTGCCGGAAGGCATCGACGCGGAATCACTCAGTCAGCAGCTGCAGTCGGGGCTGCCATCAGGCTACACGCCTGTCTATATCAATCAGCTCACGCTCCTCTATGCCGCCCGCGATATGAAACCGATGTGGGAAAACCGCGATGCCGTGCGCGCCTTCCAGCAGCAGCTGGCGGAAGTCGCGATTGCAGGGTTTCAGCCGCAGTTTACAAAGTGGGTTGAGCTGTTAACCGATCCTGCCGTCACCGGGCAGGCGCGTGATGTGGTGCTTTCCGATGCCATGATGGGCTACCTGCAGTTCGTGGCGGGTATTCCGGTCAATGGCAACCGCTGGCTGTACAGCGATAAACCGTACAAGCTGGCGACGCCGGCGCTGTCGGTGATTAACCAGTGGCAGCTAGCGCTGGATAACGGCGAACTGCAGCGCTTTATCGCCTGCCTCGCACCGGCGCATCCACACTATGCCACTCTGCACCAGTCGCTCCTCGCGCTGGTGGGGGACACGCGTCCATGGCCGCAAATGCGCGGTACCGCGACGCTGCGTCCAGGGCAGTGGAGCAGCGATGTTCCTGCCCTGCGCGAGATCCTGACGCGTTCCGGTCTTCTTGACGGCGGGCCAAAGATTGCACTTCCGGGTGACGATCCACAAAACGTCGCCGTCAGCCCTTCAGCGCCAGTAAAAGAGAAGAAAGCCGTTGTTCTGAGCAACAAACCCGCGGCTTACGATCGCGAGCTGGTTGCAGCCGTTAAACAGTTCCAGGCCGCTCAGGGGCTGGGGGCCGATGGCGTCATTGGCCAGACGACGCGCGACTGGCTGAACGTATCGCCTGCGCAGCGGGCAGGGGTGCTGGCGCTCAATATCCAGCGTTTGCGCCTGCTGCCGGGAACGCTCTCTACCGGGATTATGGTAAACATCCCGGCGTATTCCCTGGTCTATTATCAGGATGGTAGCGAAAAACTGGCGTCGCGCGTGATTGTCGGGCGTCCGGATCGTAAAACACCGATGATGAGCAGCGCGCTAAATAACGTGGTGGTTAACCCGCCGTGGAACGTGCCGCCGACCCTGGCGCGAAAAGACATTCTGCCGAAGGTCTGGAACGATCCGGGTTATCTGGAGCGTCATGGCTACACGGTGATGCGTGGATGGAACAGTAAAGAGGCCATCGATCCTTATATGGTCGACTGGTCGACCATCACAGCGTCGAATCTGCCGTTCCGCTTCCAGCAGGCTCCCGGAGCGCATAACTCTTTAGGGCGCTACAAATTCAACATGCCGAGTTCAGACGCTATCTATCTGCACGATACGCCGAACCACAACCTGTTCCAGAAAGATACTCGCGCGCTGAGTTCTGGCTGCGTGCGCGTGAACAAAGCCTCTGAGCTGGCCAATATGCTATTGCAGGATGCGGGCTGGAACGATACGCGTATTTCGGATGCCCTGAAGCAGGGGGATACGCGTTACGTGAATATTCGGCACAATATTCCCGTCAATCTTTACTATCTGACTGCGTTTGTGGGTGAAGACGGGCGTACTCAGTATCGTACAGATATTTACAATTATGATCTCACCGCGCGATCTGGCGCACAAATTTTGCCAAAAGCGGAACAATTAATCAGGTAAATGAAGCAGTTCGGGAAAAATGATTGTCGTAAGTTAGGATGAATAGGGGGCAATATCGCTGTAAGCCGCGTATTCACTGGGGTTGGGCGCCTTGACGTACATGGTTTTGCCAGTTAAGGTGCCCTTCGTGCGCTAAGCATATTACGATTTCTTTTACCTGTAGACCTGATTATCATGGACAAATTTGACGCTAATCGCCGCAAACTGCTGGCGTTAGGTGGTGTTGCGCTTGGCGCAGCGGCCATCTTGCCGACGCCAGCATTTGCCACCCTCTCGACACCTCGTCCGCGAGTTTTAACGCTCAACAATCTCCATACCGGTGAGTCGCTAAAAGCGGAATTCTTCGATGGCAGAGGCTATATTCAGGATGAATTAGCAAGACTTAACCATTTTTTCCGTGATTTCCGCGCGAATAAAATAAAAGCCATCGATCCAGGACTGTTTGATCAGCTTTTCCGCCTTCAGGGCCTGCTGGGCACCAGCAGGCCGGTGCAGCTCATTTCTGGCTATCGCTCGATTGATACCAATAATGAACTGCGCGCCCACAGTCGCGGGGTAGCGAAAAAAAGCTATCACACGAAGGGACAGGCAATGGATTTCCATATTGAAGGCGTTTCGTTAGCCAATATTCGCAAAGCCGCGTTATCTATGCGCGCAGGTGGTGTAGGATATTACCCCAGCAGCAACTTTGTGCATATTGATACCGGTCCGGTTCGGCACTGGTAATAACGAAACACAGGAGCAGTATGAACTATCGTATTATTCCGGTTACCGCGTTCTCCCAGAATTGTTCATTGATCTGGTGCGAACAGACTAAACTGGCCGCGCTTGTCGATCCCGGCGGTGACGCTGAGAAAATCAAGCAGGAAGTCGCAGCAAGCGGCGTCACGCTGATGCAGATTTTGCTCACTCATGGTCATCTTGACCATGTAGGTGCTGCGGCTGAACTGGCTGAACACTATGGTGTGCCGGTGATCGGCCCGGAAAAAGAAGATGAGTTCTGGCTGCAGGGGTTACCCGCCCAAAGCCGCATGTTTGGCCTTGATGAGTGTCAGCCCCTGACGCCCGATCGCTGGCTGAACGAAGGAGAGCGCGTTAACGTAGGGAATGTGACTTTACAGGTGTTGCATTGTCCTGGGCATACGCCAGGCCATATCGTCTTCTTTGATGACCAGTCTCGTCTGCTGATTTCCGGCGATGTGATCTTCAAAGGTGGCGTAGGACGCAGCGATTTTCCGCGCGGCGATCACGGACAGCTGATTCAGTCGATTAAACAGAAGTTATTGCCGCTGGGTGATGATGTGACGTTTATCCCTGGGCACGGTCCGATGTCGACGCTGGGCTATGAACGGCTCCATAATCCGTTCCTTCAGGATGAGATGCCTGTCTGGTAACCAGAATAAAAAAAGCCTGCATAACGCAGGCTTTTTTATGGGCGCAAATTACAGTACGGCGACAATCGCTTCGCACAGTGGTGCCATGTTGTCAGGCGTCATACCAGCAACGTTCACGCGGCCAGAGGCCACCGCGTACACGCCAAACTCTTCACGCAGACGCAGAACCTGCTCTTTGGTCAGGCCGCTGAACGAGAACATGCCGTTCTGTTTGATGATAAAGCTGAAGTCGCGGTCCGCGCCTTTCTCAGCCAGGGTATTCACAAACAGCAGGCGCATGCGCTGAATGCGCTGGCGCATATCGTTCAGCTCTTGTTCCCAGATAGCGCGCAGCGCATCGTTGCTCAGGATAGTGGCAACAACAGACGCACCGTGTGCCGGTGGGTTAGAGTAGTTAGCGCGGATAACCGATTTCATCTGGCTGAACGCGCGATCGACGGTCTCTTCGTTAGCGGCAACCAGCGTACAAGCACCCACACGCTCATTGTACAGACCGAAGTTCTTGGAGTACGAGCTTGCGACAATCAGCTCCTGATGCACGGCTGCGAACGCGCGCAGGCCTTCGGCATCTTCTTCCAGACCACGGGCGAAGCCCTGGTAGGCAAAGTCAAACAGCGGCAGCCAGCCTTTTTCAACGGACAGCTTCGCCAGGTGTTGCCACTGCTCAAGCGTCGGATCGATACCGGTTGGGTTGTGGCAGCAGCCGTGGAACAGCACCACGTCACCTGCCTGCGCTTCGCTCAGGCTCGCCAGCAGGCCGTCAAAGTCAAGAGAGTGGTTTGCCGCGTCGTAGTAAGCATATTCACGCACTTCCAGACCCGCAGAGTTAAACACGCTCTTGTGGTTCGGCCAGCTTGGGTTGCTCACCCATACGCGCTTAACAGAGGTATTTTTCGCAAGGAAATCCGCCGCCACGCGCAGCGCACCGGTACCGCCCGGGGTCTGTGCTGTACGGGCACGTTTGTCACTCACAATTGCGCTGCCTTTACCGAACAGCAGCTCCTGGGTGCAGCGACCAAATTCAGGGATACCATCAATACCGAGGTAGTTTTTGGTGGTTTCGTTTTCCAGCAGATACTGCTCAGCTTTCTTAACGCTGGTCAGTACCGGAGTTTTGCCGGTTTCATCTTTATATACACCAATACCCAGGTTGATTTTGCCAGGGCGGTCGTCGGCACGAAACAGATCGGCCAGGCCCAGAATAGGGTCGGCAGGAGCGGCGGTAATGTTCTCAAACATGACGAAGTTCCATTGTGATTACAGAAGTGAAATCCGCTATCAGGTTAACGGTAGATTTACAAAATGCCAACCGTTTGCGACGAAAAGCGTGCGGCTTTTCAAAAGTCGCCATTATTTTCTGTCAGGCATAAAAAAACAGGGCCGAAGCCCTGTTCATTAAGCATATAACAAAGTGGTGTACTGATTAGAACTGGTAGGTTACGCCCACAGCAGCCATATCGTCGTTGCCGTTCAGACCGCCAACAGCTTTCGCGTAGTCGGAGTCTTTGTCCAGCAGGTTGATGTAGTAGTCAGCCCACACGTTGAAGTTCTTGTTGAAATAGTAAGTGGTACCAACCTGGATGAATTTAGCCAGGTCTGCATCGCCACCGCTGAAGCCGTTGACGGCAGCCAGGTCTTTACCTTTGGTCTGCACGTAGGAGATTGCTGGGCGCAGGCCGAAGTCGAACTGGTACTGAGCAACCACTTCGAAGTTCTGCGTTTTGTTAGCGAAGCCAGCGTCACCGTTAGAACCGGTACGAGTGGTGTTACGGGTTTCTGCATAGGTGGTTGCCAGGTAGATGTTGTTAGCGTCGTATTTCAGACCAACACCCCATGCTTCAGCTTTGTCGCCTTCACCATCAGCTTTTTGATTCAGAGTACGGTTAGCGTTGCTGTAAGATGCGATTGCACCGAAGCCTTCGCCGAAATCGTAGCCCAGGGAGTAGCCTACGCCGTCACCGTTAGAGGTTTTAACGTCAGCACGGTCGTTTTTGCCCTGGTACTGAACGCCCAGGCTCAGACCGTCAACCAGACCGAAGAAGTTGCTGTTACGGTAGGTCAGCAGACCGGTACTGCGGCTGGTCATAAAGTTATCAACATAGTTACCGCCCCAGGTCATACCAGAGAAGGACGGCGCCATATCGGTGTATGATTCTACGTCGTAAACGATACCGTAGTTACGACCGTAGTCGATGCTGCCAGCATCGCCCGCTTTCAGGCCAGCGAATGCCAGACGGTTTTTGTTAGTCTGAGCACCATTTTCAGCCTGGTTGGCCAGGAAACGGTATTCCCACTGGCCGTAACCGGTCAACTGGTCGTTGATCTGAGTTTCGCCTTTGAAACCGATCTGCGCGTAGGTAGCGTCGTTATTGTTGGTGTTATCACCGGAAGTCACGAAATCGTGCTCGGCGTTAACTTTACCGTAGAAGTCCAGCTTGTTGCCGTTCTTGTTATAGATTTCTGCAGCGTTAGCTGCACCGGCTACCAGCAGGGCAGGGATTACCACTGCCAGAATATTGCGCTTCATCATTATTTATTACCCTCATTGGTTTTTTTATGACACTCGCCACTGCCGTCAATAAATTCTGTCAATAAATATTTCCGGAACTATTGATGAGAGTTTGGTGTCTTTATGTATCTGACAGGCATCTTTCCATTCGGCGAAGCGTTTCGCTAGCCTGAAAGTGCTACAATTCTCAAGATTAAGTAACCAAAAGAAATTATGTGTAACTAAATATGTATTTTTGGGAACTTTGTGAACCACCTCAAACTTCAGAACGCCCTGGCGAATTAAACAACAAGCACTATCCTATATATATGAATTCCTTATGATTAATTGAGATAAAGGCGATTCATATAAACAGACGCTAAACGGCTCGTTTTTTCTTATGACTCCAAAAGGCCTTCCGGACGGCTGTAAAAGTGGTTGAAATTTATGCTATCGCTTGAGGATGTAATAATCGCAATAATAATGTGGTTTATTTTTTGTGGCTGGATATTTCGCGGAAACAAAACGTAACAGGTAGTGGTTGTGACGGGGGGAAGGTTTAAAGACGCTGACTTTGCGCTGACGAAAACTGACAATACAGAATAAAATAATGGCCAGCATAAGCTGGCCATTTTAGTATTGTATCGATTAGAAGCTGGCGTTACGTGGAGTACGTGGGAAAGGAATCACGTCACGTACGTTCTGAACACCAGTAACGTAGGCAATCAGACGCTCGAAGCCCAGACCAAAACCGCCGTGCGGTACGGTACCGTAACGACGCAGATCGCGGTACCAGCTGTAGTCAGCTGGGTTGAGCCCCATCTCTTCCATACGCGCGTCCAGCACGTCAAGACGTTCTTCACGCTGAGAGCCACCGATGATTTCACCAATGCCCGGCGCCAGAACGTCCATCGCTGCCACGGTTTTACCGTCTTCGTTAAGGCGCATATAGAAGGCCTTAATGTCTTTCGGGTAGTTTTTAACGACAACCGGCGCTTTGAAATGCTTCTCGGCCAGATAGCGTTCGTGTTCAGACGCCAGGTCAACGCCCCAGTAAACCGGGTTCTCGAACGTCTCACCGCATTTCTCGAGGATTGCCACCGCGTCGGTATAGTCCACCTGCGCAAAGTCGGCAGACACGAAACGCTCCAGACGCGCCACAGCATCGCTGTCTACGCGTTCTGCGAAGAATTTCATGTCGTCAGGACGCTCTTCCAGCACCGCTTTGAAGACATACTTCAGCATGGCTTCTGCCAGGCCAGCGACATCGTTCAGGTCTGCAAAGGCCACTTCAGGCTCCAGCATCCAGAATTCCGCCAGGTGACGGCTGGTGTTGGAGTTTTCGGCGCGGAAGGTTGGGCCAAAGGTGTAGATCTTAGACAGCGCACAGGCGTACGTTTCGCCGTTGAGCTGACCAGATACCGTCAGGAAGGCTTCTTTACCAAAGAAGTCTTTGTCATAGTCCACTTTACCTTCAGGCGTGCGCGGCAGGTTTTCCATGTCCAGCGTCGAAACGCGGAACATCTCACCGGCACCTTCCGTATCGGACGCGGTGATCAGCGGGGTAGACACCCAGAAGTAACCCTGCTCATCGAAGAAACGATGCAGCGCCTGCGCCAGCGTATGACGCACGCGCGCCACCGCACCAATCAGGTTGGTACGCGGACGCAGGTGGGCGACTTCACGCAGATATTCGATACTGTGGCGTTTTGCCGCCATCGGGTAGGTATCCGGATCTTCAACCCAGCCGGTGACTTCAATCGCAGTGGCCTGAATTTCGAAGCTCTGGCCCTGGCCCGGTGACGCCACAACCACGCCGGTAACAATGACGGAGCAACCGGTTGTCAGTCGCAGAACGTCATCATTGTAATTGGGCAGAGAATTATTAATGACGGCCTGTACAGGATCAAAGCAGGAACCGTCATAGACGGCAAGGAAGGAGATGCCAGCTTTAGAATCTCGGCGGGTACGCACCCATCCGCGCACGGTGACTTCCTGGTCAACGGCGACACGGCCCTGGAGTACGTCGGCTACAGGCACAACGCTCATAATATTCTCTCTGTTAATAGTCGGAAAAAATAAACACTTGTCCACCCTTATGGGGGGATATCTATGTTACCTGCCATCCGCTATCAGACAAGTAAATTTCGCAGTCAAAAGAGAAGAATTGAGAAATAAATAAGGAGAAGGGAGCCATAAAGGCTCCCGTAAGCGCTTAACTGGCTTTTTTGATCAAGGGGAGATCGAACGCTTTGCGCAATGCGCGGACAAACGCTTTGTCATGGCAGATGGTTTTACCCGGGCTGTCGGAGAGTTTTGCCACCGGCTTGCCGTTACATTCCACCAGTTTGATGACGATATTCAGAGGTTTTACCTGAGGAATATTGCAGGTCAGACGGGTACCAATCCCGAAGCTCAGGTTCACACGGCTATTGAAATGGCGATAGAGGTCGACCGCTTTCGCCAGGTCGAGATTATCCGAGAAGACCAGCACCTTGCTCATCGGATCAATGCCGAGTTTTTCGTAATGGGCAATGGCTTTCTCGCCCCATTCAACCGGATCCCCGGAGTCGTGGCGTAATCCCTGGTAACGTTCAGCGAACTCGGGACCAAAGTCGCGCAGGAAGGCATCCATCGTAATACAGTCGGTGAGGGCAATCCCGAGCTGATTCGGGTACTCCTCAAGCCATGCGGCCAGTGCCGCGCGCTGGCTGTTAGCCAGATCGGGGCTGATCTGCTGATGCGCCTGGAACCACTCGTGTGCCTGGGTGCCCATTGGCGTCAGGCTGAGGCGGCGTGCCAGATCGTAGTTGCTGGTGCCAACGAACCACGGCTCCTGCTGCAGACGTTTAACGATGGCCTCCTGAACGTCACGTGAGAAACGGCGACGCGTGCCAAAGTCCATCAGGCGGAAGCGGGACATGTCCAGCCCTTCGGTCAGCGTGGAGAAGGCTGCGAGTTTATTTTCCAGCGCGGCGACCGCCTGCTCGACGCCTTTTTCCGGCGAACGGTAGCGGTGAGCCAGTTCACTGATCACCGCCAGAAGCGGCACTTCCCACATGATCACTTCCCGCCACGGGCCTTCAAGGCGAATATCCAGTTTGCCGTTATCGTTAAGCACGGTGACCTGCTCCGGCTTATAGCGGAAATCGCGCAGCCAGTTCAGGTAATCGGCTTTGAAGAAAGGCAGGCCAGAAAGCCACTGATATTCCTCGTCCTGCAGCGTCAGATGCTGCATAACATCGACCTGTTCACGAATGGCGTCTGCGTAGATACCGAGCAAGTCGTCGCCGCGACAGCGGAATTCCGCCGCGACGTGAACGTCATAGTAGTGGTGGAAAACGGCTTGCTGCATATGCAGTTTATACGCGTCGGTATCCAGCAACGTATGCAGAACTGGAGAAGCGAATTGAGTCATAGGTGCGCAGTAGCATCCTCTCACAGGAGCGTTTAGTACAATAAACAACTCCGGAGTATACCTTGTTTAGTGATTTATTGAACCCCGATCACAACATAAGCGCGTTTTATGGTCGAGGGCATTTTGTGCCCCGTGTTATACAAATGTAGCAACATGGCTGCTAACCACTTGAATTTAAGGTTTTCTACTGCGCTACTATCATGCTTTGGGGCAGCGATGGGGCAATGTGTGAAAGCGCCTTGTTGAGCAGAGTAACCTGTTCGCCGCTCTTCTCTGACATCCACTTTCCATACACCTTGTAAACCATCTGTGCATCGGTATGCCCCATTTGAGTTGCTATAAAGTTTGGGTTTGCACCAGCTGATAATGACCAGCACGCATAGGTATGCCGTGACTGGTAAGCGTTGCGGTAACGAATGCCGGCGCGCTTGATTATCGGGGCCCAAATTTTATTAATCGAATTAACCGCATAATGATATCCTCTTCGGGACCCACGCTTGACGCATTGAGGGCTGAAAACGAAAGTGCATGGATGTATGACTGACTGGCCATATTCACGCAAATTCACTTCAACCTCATGCTGCCGGCCAAGGCGCGTCAGTTGGGCCTGATTCCTGAGGGCATCAATAGCTGGTTGTATGAGATAAATCACCCTGTCAGTGCCTGCCTCGGTTTTTGGCAGGGTGAACTCATACGTTTGGGTAAGGTTGCGCTTAACCGTAATGGTTCCCGCGGTGAGATCGATGTCTTCCCATGCAAGACCACATAATTCCCCATGCCTCATTCCGGTATAAACGGCGACGGTCCAGAGATTTCGCATCTGCTGGTGGCCGCATGCCTGAATGAACCTGATGAACTCGTCTGTAGTGAGTGGATCTGGTTCGTCTTTTGCCTTCCTGAGACGGTTAATTCCGCTAAACGGGTTTTCCTTTGCGTAGCCGTTATCAGCTCCAAACTGGAAGATCTCGGCCATCAGCATCATGTAATTATTCACCGTGGAAGACTTCCTGCCCTTTACCTGTGTCCGGTGATCCTTCTTCATTACATGGAAGCCCGTCAGCAACTCCTTCCTGACATACAGCAAATCTTCAGTGGTAACCGCAGAAACCATTTTATTTTCGCCGATGCGCGGAAGCATGTTTTTTATGATGGATTCGTACCTACTCATGGTATTAGAGCTGATCTCCATTCTCTTCAGCTCTGACCATCTTTCGGTAAGCTCCAGCACAGTAATTTCCTTTCTATCCTGACCGAACCGGGCAAGGTTCGGTGAGTTTGGGAATTTTTCTGCATAGTTAAAATTCCCCATCCTTATCGCAAAACAAACCGAAGAACGCAGCTCACCAGCTATCTTGCGATTTTTTGCAGTGTCAGGGACACCGAGGTTTTCCCTGACACGTTTACCTTTATACAGAAACCAGATGCGGAGCGAACCGCCGTGGTTTTCGACGCCTGTCGGGTATGATGCATTAGCCATTGATCCCTCCTGACGTCCAGGAGCGTGGACGAGTGTACTGCTTTTCATGCTGTCTTCGCACCTGGTTGATTTTTTTTCTGCGCCTCGATCCACTGATCAACGGCTTTCCTGTTGTACATGCATTCGCTCGAAGGCTTGGGATTACCATCTGGTGAAATGTGCAGGTACTCGCGGCCCAGCATCCAGGATTCTTTTCTGGCGCGGGTGATGGTTCCGGGCTTGAGCCCGGTAACCGCGATCAGGACACTTTCACAAACCCAGTCATTCGGTACCAAAAGAACAACATCGCTCATACCCACCTCACATCACAATCAGATCACGGCAGTGGAACCACACATTATTCAAATTGACCATTTCATCCATTGGCGGCCTCCTTGCTGAATCCAGCATTGATAACGCTTTTGGCAATTTCGCTGGCGGTGGCGTAGGCCAGCTCTCCATCCTCACCACCAACAGCTTTCATCAGTTCATTCTTGAGAACGCTCTCGTAATCGCGTGGCCAGAATTCCGTGGGCATGTCGAAGGCCATGCAGTAGAAGAAGGTGTCGATCGTTATTTTGGCGGCCTCCTCCTCTGTTCTCTCAGGCTGGCGATAACCAGCTTCCCAGATAGCATCGGTCATTGCAGAGGGATCGCCGGCAGCGGATTTAATTAATTGAACAAGCTCGAACAAATTCGACTCACTCACTGCACACCTCCATTTCCCTTTCTACGGACTCACAGCAGCGGCGGAAAATTTCAGCTGATACCTCATTCCTCAGGGCCCTGATGAGCAATTCATCCCGCGATTTTTGACGCTCAATATTTCTCTCTCGCTCCAATTGACGCAATACGGCCAGGCGGGCAGTGATACGTTTCCGTGTGTTCTGCCACTTAACCCGCGCTACATTTGCCCGGTGCCGCCAGCCGTAGTAGTTGTCGATAACGGTTTCAAGCTGCGAATTGATACTGGCAATGACATCTTCAGCCGTGACCAGCGCCTGCAGGTGGTCGTTTATTGTGACCAGTTGGTTAACATCAATGGATTCAGCTTTCATCCAACAATCCTCCAAAGCAGCTTGCATACTCCGATAAAACAGTAGAACCCCGCTGTTAACCCAATCCCCGTAAGGCTGGAGAAGAAAAGAGTAAACATCACCAGCTCAGATACTTTTTTCATTGGCCCGCACCTTTCTTAGTAGCAGTGATGTAACCTTCCCATCCGCCATAACTGTTCACCATATCCCCCAGTCTTGAGAAACAGGCGTTCAACCAGCGAATTCCACGAGGGGTTAGCGTTGGCACCGTGCCCCAGTCGATGAAATCCGAGTTTTTTCGACCCATATAGCGGATGAGATCGAGAATGTTGATGTAATGTGCACGGCGACGCTCCATACTCCATCCCTTATCAGCGAGGTACGAGTCGATGAATCCCTGTAATGCTGTCTGATTAAGCGAAATATCACCGTACTGGTGGCGATATACAGGGCGACGGTGCAGGCTGACCAAATGAAACAAGTAGGCATCACATACACATGTCAGAGCCTGCCGGTGGGCCAGCTCAATAGAGCCAGCCGGATTCCAGATATCATTATTCACTTCAGAAGCCCTCCGGCTTAATGATCTGAAATCGCCCCACTGATGGGTGCTCAAGAATTTGGTATGAATCTGTCGCTTCTTTCGGCCGTGGTGCTCGCTGGTTCCAGATGGCCGCAGCCATATCACGAGCTTGCGGAGCTAGACTCACACTGCAGCAATCGCAACGGACTACAAACATTGGCTCGCCTTCATAAAGCACAGAATCGAAATCTATTTCATCGTTGCCACAAAGTGGGCAAGGAAGCAGTTCCATTATTTGGCCTCCGGTGAATAAATCGCTTTGTCGTGGCTGTACTCGCCATTCCAAGTCTTTTTCATTGGCAGCTCACCTTTCATGTACAGCTGATACAGACGGTGACAGCCTTTCTCCAGCAGTACTGGCGTAAACTTCGTGAAAGCATCCTTGCCGTGCGGGGTGATCTGCGTCTGGTCTTCCGTCAGATATTTGTCGCGGGCATATGAGGCGACGCGCCAGCGCGGATCTTTCTCTGGGTCGCGTTGCTCGTTAAACACCCAGCCACGCTCGGACGCCCACCACATCATTTTGTTGATGTTGACGCCGTTCAGCGCCTTGCTGAATGCTGGGATCGTCATGCCTTTGGTGAAGTGCTTCTCCAGGCTTTCAACAGTGGCGCTGAGGGTCCTGGTTTCGAGTGCAGCGGCTTCGGCGCGTTCTTCGGCTTCAATTACCATCAAGGCAAGTTCTTTTCGGCTAAGTGTCAGCGGTGTTGCCGGCGTTGCAATAGAGGCGCGGCGGGTGAAATAAAACTCAGCCATATCGTCGTAGAATTCCCAGGACTGATCTGTCTCGAGAATTTTGGCGTGGTTAGCTGCACCGCGTTCAGTCCAAAGAGTCAGGGTGCGAGCTTTGCTTGAGATTTGCAGTCCGCTGAAAGAGTTGCGCAAAATTTCAACATCTCCGCCAGAAAGCTTGAAGTAATGTTTACCTTCAACGAACCGGGATTTGTTGCGGTTGAAGTTGTTGGTGATCATCTGCTCGGTTGCGCCATATCCTGCCGCCAGCTGTTCAGTGGTCACAACTCGCTGACCGCGATACTCGATGATCTGCAGGTCACGGACCGCTACTGGTGCTAATTCTGCTTTCATTGCCATCTTCATTGCTCCTTAATGCAAAACGTGATTGGCTGGCATTGTTTTACCGGTGCGCAGCTGGGCAGCGAGATCTACAAAAATCTCGTCGAGAAACTCTGCGAACCACGAATGACCGACTTCTTTCGGGCGCTGATCGTTGGCGTAGTAGAACTGGTAAACCGCCAGATAGCGTTCCTCAGGCTTGTGCTCGATCAGTGCGCACTCCACATGCTTAATCAGCAGATTTTCAATAAGTTCCCGGGTTAAGCCGAAGGTAAACTCCTCGGTTTTAAACTGGTATTGCCCGTCACGGAGTCCCCAGCGGTTTTCGCAGCTGATGAGATAAAGAAGGGCGACCGTACCGCGCATGGACTGGACGACGGTTTGAGCCCACTCATGCTGCTCTTCTAAAGTAAGGGAGCCCTTGCCATAGCGGTTTTCGTCAAGCATCCAACCAGGAATCGTTACGTCGGATTGCTTCTGGATTTCCTTCAGGCGAGCAACAAGCTGCTTCACGTTATCTTTTTCAAAGTCAGTCATCTGTCTTTCTCCCGGTTATAGGTTTCATGGCTCATTACTTCCCAGTTCTTGCCGCCATCGCGGGATAGTAGCCGCCAGCGGTGATTTACCTTCAGGCTCAGATTCCCGGTGCCGATCATGCGGCAGGGGTGAATCCTCCTCGCTCTGAACTGGCTTAAAGCGTGTACCGCTTTGAGGTGAACCCACTCAGGAATTCGTATCGCTGTAAGTGCCATCAGATCCCCCCATTTCATGACCCTCCGTTTTCGGAGCCTCCACTTTTTGTTTTTTGACGAACTCAACCAGCTCAGAAATGAGCTCGTCGATTAACTCCTTCCCGCTATCCGTAAGGAATTCACCGCTGCCATTAACATCAACAGCGCTGCTGTAAATTCCCTTGATAGCTTTTACGCCTTCGACATTCCCGTACTCACTGATCGCAAGCCTTTCGAATTTTCTCAATAATCCATCGAGAAGAATCTCTGTTAACTCGACCGTGTTAATGCCACCTTTATTGAGCTTAATAACAAGGCAGTTACTGCCCGTTTTTCGCTGGTGGCGTAATAACGCTGCCTTTAAAATTCGGCGGCGATATGTTTCAATTACGTTGTTTTTCACGGCGTTCAAACTCCGAATCCATCCACATAGAAACCTGAGCCGATAAATCGAGGCAGAGGCCTGATAAGGAAATTATTTGCTCAATATCCATATCAGTAATGTTCGAGTTAATTAACTCCATTAACTGATAAAGGTTATCTGCTGTGTTTTTAGCGGTTTCGATTGAACTATCTTTGCTAAGCATATTCAGACTCCATAAGCTTTGCGCATGAAAAGGTCTGTGATATGGCGGTATTCTTCGCCATAGGCCTTGAAGAAAAGCCGCGCAGTTTTATAAGCTGCTCTGTCTTTGATGAAAGTCATACGAAGCGCCTCATAGTCATTGAGGCAATAACCCGGCCATGCACTTGCATATCGCTCTGCTCGTCGGCATCAAGCGTAAAGGTCTCGTAATGATGATTGTCAGAAATTATCACCAGAGCACCGTCAGGCAATGGCTCAACACGCTTAACGAATACGCATGGTCGCCCGAAAACATCGCGGGTAAAAACATAAATACCCGCCTCTGAGATTTTTCCGCCACAGTCAGCGAAAGCGATCAGTTCGCATGGCTGGATGGTTGGCTGCATGGAATCCCCACCCATCTGACAAGTCATAACTTTCCCAGGCGTGTACTTACCTTTCTCATCAACAAATAATTCACTAGGATAATCTACTGGCTTATTTATTGGGTTAAGTAAATTATGCATTTTCACTTCCTTGGGGTGAGTCTGTCCTCACCAGTAAAGGTGTTAATTAAATTCAGATTTATTAATTAATATCTTAATTGATTGGCGGAAAACATCCGCTTAATGTCCGGATGATCATCGATTATATTTTTAGCGTCATCACATGCTTCATCATAGGACTTGAAGAAATCAACTAACACGAAACAATTATCAATGCGCTCGTAAACCGCAAACTCTACCCCATCTACACAGGTTGTTCTGAACTGGTAATTAAAACCTTCATCATGAGGCTGGGCTGAAAAACGATGAGACCAGTGAGTATTGCTACCTCTGAGCTTGTCGTGGATATTAAATTTTTTGCTGCCTGTATTTTGATGGGAAGATTTCTTCATCTCATTGGCTCCGTTGTTTGCCGATGGATGAAATATACCTATAGGTAACATTGCAAATCAATACCTACGGGTAATAAAAAGCGATTTATTTTCTAATTATATGATTGTTATAGATTTTTATTTCTTTATCTGTTTGGCTTGTGATTTCAGGGATAAAAAAACCCGGATGAACCGGGTTTGAGGTGTAGGATCATAGGCTTCTAAACGAGGCGCATTTTCGTTTCTATAGCAACCCCTATAATGCGGCAATTACCATTTATAGGCACCACGGGCCACTGTGGGTTCAAACCTTTCAGATAGGATTTTCCACCGTCGAGCACAAGTTTTTTAAAAGTTGCCTCATTGGAGTCGTAAAGCTTAGCTATAACCAGACTACCGTTGATAGGTTCCCTGCCTGTGTCAAAAAGAACATACGTACCTTCGGGTATGCTAAGGCCTGTGGGTGAAGTCATCGAGTCGCCCTCAATCTTCAGCCAAAATGCATCACCTTGTACATGAGCATCAGATTCAAGCCACATGTCTATGTCTTTTAAGCTATAGGCTTCCACAGCTTCACACCATGCACCGGCCTGAACATTACTTATAACAGGATAAGATCTGCTCGGTTTGTAAGGACCTACGTAGCTAACATTTGCATTCTCTAGGCCTATTTCATCCATCCATCCCCTTGGCAAATTAAAGGCCTTCTCAATAACTTCTATCATCCCGTCAGCGATTCGTTTTTTGCCTGCCTTACCTTCTGGCCACAGCATTCGCGATACGTAGGAAGGCTCTCGCTCCAGTTTCCTGGCGAGTTCTGATGCGTTGCCATTGCAGTATTCATCCCGCAACTGGATGAGCCTTAAGCGGCGTTTCTCGTATTTGTCCATAGCTTTCATTCTAGCAGTTGTTACCTGTTGGTAAATTACCTGTGGGTATTGATTATTGTATTACCTGTGGGTAATATCAATCCTGTTGATTTATCCAGAGGCATCATATGGAAACGTTAAAGAGATACATGGCTAGTCTTTCACCAAGACAGAAAAGGGATTTCGCGGAAAGTTGCGGGACAACAATCAACTATTTGCGCAAGGTTATGAGCACCGGCTCAGTGATTGGTCCTGAAATTTGCGTACAAATTGAGATCCAAAGCGGAGGAGCTGTAAGCCGTCAGTCACTCAACCCTGAAAACTGGCAACGCATCTGGCCAGAACTAAAGGGTACAGAGTCCACCCCTGAGAATAATGAGGTGTGACATGTCACATCCAATCACTACCGAAAACCAAATAAAGCCATTGGATATCGATTATCGCGATCCGCGCGGTGTGATTGTGCATGTCACCGGCTGGAATCGGGATAAGCAGCAGGTGTATTTCACCAGGCAGAATTATCCGCATGAATGCATGCAGCCTGTCTGGAAGTTCCAACAATATTTTACAAAGGTCTCGGAGGCGCAAAATGCGTGATTACGGAAAGGTGTCGTCTGAGTTTTGGTTAGACCAGAACGGCAACAAATGGAAAGTGCCCACGATCAAAGGTCGCCTGAAAATGCGCGTACCCTGCCATCGCGCACTACGCGAATTTGTTCTTTGGCGCGACGGTTTCAAATGCCGTCATTGTGGTAGTCAAGACCGCATTAAATTGGTCGCAGATCACATTGTATCGCGACGTAACGGTGGGGCTCACCACCCAGACAACATGCAGTGTTTGTGTGATTCCTGCAATGCGCGCAAGGCATCCCTGGTTGATGCCAAATTCCAGCCAAGGCCTGATGTAAGTGAGGTTATTTGTTCTGATGGAGGGGTGATTGATGGCACGCATTAGAACAATTAAACCTGAGTTCTGGACTGATGAGAAGATTGTCGAATGCTCATTTGAGGCGCGCCTGATGTTTATCGGAATGTTCAATTTTGCCGACGACAAAGGCAATCTGGTGCGCTCCCCGAAGCGTATCAAGATGCAGATTTTCCCTGCGGACATGATCGACTGCGAGCCGTTAATTAAAGAACTTAGCCTGGCTGGGTTAATCAGTGAGTATTCAGTGAATGGTGTTGAATATATTCACATTGATGGTTTTTCTAAACACCAGAAAATTAACCGACCATCCGCAACAACAATACCTACTCCAGAAGAAGTCGCTGATAGCTCACGGAAACCAGCACCTAATTACATGGATGGTTCAGTGAATGATGATGAAAAACAAACATATGATTCACATGCAAGCAATGGAGTTAACACTGAGGACTCACTGAGTGCTCACGGCGAACTCACTGACGGAAGGGAAAGGAAGGGAAGGGAAGAGGAAAGGAATAAAACTAATTTGTCCGATTCGAATCGGACTGATGGCGATAAACCTGACGAGTCGAAAGGGAAACCTTCACAGGAAAAACCTGATTCAGAATCAGATGATGCTGAAGGCCAAGATCCAGTCGATGTCGCTTTCGAAAATATTTTTTGGGGGGCAGGTCTGAGAAAGGATGCCAAGGTCAAGGCTAAGTCAGCGTTCAGGACCAAATATCGCGACTGGAAAAAAGCGAACCGAGGTACGCCTGAGAACTTCGCCGTTATGCTGGCTGAAGATATCAGCCTCCGGGTGAAAACACAGCAAATGGGGTTCGACAAACTCCTGCCAGCGTCATACCTGAACGGAGAGCGCTGGAACGATGAAAAACCAAATGGAGCTCCTCAGATATCCGCAAGCGCAAACGCCATCGGTGGGACAGGTGCTTCCTGGTTCGCAAAACCAAGTGACGGTTCGGCTGAGGTATTTATCAGCCAGGCAGCCATTGACCGCATGAAGCGCGGAGCTAACCGCCCATGAAAAGAATCCTCAAACGTCTACTGGTTGCTGGCTATAACCGCGGCTTTTTGCGTGAGGAATTCGTGACTATGTGCTTTATAAAATTCGATTTACGGAGTGTGTGATGACCCCTGCTGAGTTATCTGAAAAATTGTGGGACAACGCCGAAAGAGTTGCGAAATACCTGCTTCCACGAGGACACCTCGAGGGCAAGGAGTGGTGCGCTGGTAATACCAATGGTGATGCCGGTAAGAGCCTGAAAATTAATCTCGGTGGTAAGAAGACTTGGGCAGATTTTGCAAGCGGCGACAGCGGAGACCTGCTTGATCTTTGGGTGCTGGTGCGTAACTGCCAGCTGCACGACGCTATGCGGGAAGCGAAAGAGTTCCTTGGGCTGAAGGACGACGATAACCACTTCGAGGCGAAGAAAAAAACCTTCTCACGGCCAACCAAAAAAGGCGTTAAAAAGGCGAGCCATTGCTACGACTACCTCTCTTCCCGTGGCATCACCCGAGAGACAGCTGATCAATTCCGTGTTTCGGACGCAGTCGTCTGGTACCACGATGAAAACCGCGAAATTCCGGCAGTGGCGTTTCCGTATCTTCGCAACGGTGAGCTTTTGCAGGTAAAGCGAATCGGCACTGAACGACCAAATGGCAAAAAGTTGATCATGGCTGAAGCTGATTGCGAGCCATGTCTGTTTGGCTGGCAGGCTATGGACGCGAAAGCTCGCGCTGTTGTGCTTTGCGAAGGAGAGATTGACTGTATGACCTACTCGCAATTCGGTATCAGTGCTCTATCGGTACCGTTCGGCGGTGGAAAAGGGGCCAAACAGCAATGGATCGAATACGAGTATCACAACCTCGACCGATTCGAAGAAATTTGGTTAAGCCTCGATAACGATGATGTAGGGCGCGAAGCCGCAAAAGAAATTGCTCGTCGTCTAGGGGAGCATCGTTGCCGCCTGGTAGAGCTGCCGCACAAAGATATCAATGAATGCCTGACCTCCGGGATGAGCGAGGATGAAATCTGGCACTACTTGGGGACCGCTAAATTCTTTGACCCTGATGAACTCTGCTCTGCGGGTGATCTCCTTCAGGAAACACTGGATGCGTTCGAGCATCGAGACGTTGGATTATTTTCCAGCCCGTGGGATTCGCTGAACAGTAATTTCAAATTCCGCGCCGGCGAGCTGACGCTGGTTAACGGAGTAAACGGCCACGGAAAAACCGAGCTGGTGGGACATATCGCCGTCAATGCCATGAGCCAGGGAGTCCGGGTATGCATTGCCTCGCTGGAGCTTAAGCCTGGGAAAATGTTGGCTCGTCTTACCCGGCAAACCATTTGTAGAAAAAACCCAGAACGTACTGAAATCATCATGACTAACGAGTGGTTTTCTGATCGTCTTTGGGTGTTCAAACTCACCGGAACAGCCAAGGCCGATCGCCTGCTGGAAATATTTGCCTATGCCAGACGCCGCTATGGAATCGATCTTTTCGTTATCGACAACTTGGCAAAATGTGGACTCGATGAAGAGGACTACGGTGGACAAAAAGAATTTATCGATACCCTCTGCGACTTTAAAAACGAGCACAACTGCCATGTTCTGCTGGTAACGCATGCCAGAAAAACAAACGAAGCTGCACCAACAGGGAAAATGGATGTTAAAGGCACTGGCGCTTTAACTGACATGCCCGACAACGTTATGGCCGTCTGGCGTAATATCCCGCGCGAACTGGCGCAGCGCAAAGCTGAAAGAATGGGGTATGAGAGCCTTGATAAGGACGAACAGACTGCTATCCAAATGCCCGCTTCGATGATCCGCCTGTTGAAACAACGTGAAGGGGAAGGCTGGATCGGAGACATAGGGGCTAACTTTGATTCCCGCTCACACCAGTTTATCGAGGGTGATAAAGGGCCCTTCAATTACTTGGCCGGCAAACAGCAAAGTGAACTTGATATTGAGTGGGAAGCCACCAACGCAACGAGGTATTAAAATGGATCGCCTAATTAGAGAAATGTCGTATCTCTTTACCAAGCAGCGTTTTATGGAGCTTCAGGAAACGGCAAAAGACATCGCAATCGGTCATAGTGATTTTCCTGAGTGTTTCGGTCTTATTGCTGACGCCATCGCTGAATTTGTTGAAGACACTCCTGATGATGAGTGGCGAGAGCATGAAAAAATCCTTATGCACTACGTTGCTATGCGTGTTCTGACGCTGTGGGGTAACGGCGATAAAGTGACTGATGTCCAGTGGGCGCACCCTGGCTGGTTTGGCACTGCTGAAAAGGGGGAAACCATTCAATGAAGTTGGAAGCATCACTAAAACACTTTAGCCCTCAGGGAATGCACATAAGCGATGACGTGAAGGGAACCTCTCCGGACCGCCTTACAGGAACAGATGTAATGGCGGCGATTGGCACCACCAGCAGCCGTGCGCGCTTCGGCCTGGCGGCGTTCTTCGGTAAAGCGGGAATCAGCAAAACGGATGAACAGCTCGCAGTTCAGGCGCTGGCGCGATATGCGATGGATGCCGCACCGAAGAATGTTCGCAAAGCAGCTGGTGGGCAGTTCGGATGGTGCATGCAGATGCTGGCGCAATTTGCCTTTGCTGATTACTCCCGTTCGGCCGCCACCAGCGTGACGTGTCACAGCTGCAGTGGTACCGGGTTTATCTCCGGGAATGAGGATGTGGTTAAACATCCTGGTATTTTCGACGCCGACGGTGCCGAAGTGGTGGCCCCGAAGATTAAAAATGAGCTGGTGAATAGGGTTTGCGGAACATGCGGAGGAAAGAAAGTGATCCTTGCCCGGTGCAGGTGCGGCGGTAAAGGCGAAGTGTTGGACCGCAAAGCGACTAAAGACCGCGGCGCACCGGTTTTCAAAACGTGTGAACGTTGCTCTGGTAATGGCTTCTCTGCTATCTCCTCGGCGACGGTACACCGTGCCATTCTGAAGCGTCTCCCGGACCTCCATCAATCCTCATGGTCACGCAACTGGAAACCCTTCTATGAAATGCTGGTGGATACTCTGCGCCAGGGGGAGCGTCACGCAGCAGTGGAATTTGAGAAGGCGACAACTTATTAATATGATCGGAGCAAATGTCGACACTTTTTTGCGCGTTAGTGTTGACTTTGCATAAGGTTGTCTTGTAAGCTTCTGATTATGGAGTATAACGCCTGTAGATAATTAACCTCGAAAAGCCCGCCACGTTGCGGGTTTTTTTGTACCCGCATTTCCCGCGCACCGCCCGCGCATTCAATACGTCGAACCAATCCATTTGAAATGAGCCTTTGAGGAAGTCAGTTAGCGCTGGCGAGCCTCGACGGGCTGGTTTCCTGTGCGGCAAAGGTTCATTTCAAAGTAAGGCATACGCATATCATGAGCATCACGCAAGAACGGCTGAAAGAGGTTCTGAAGTACGACCCTTTGACTGGTTTATTTGTTTGGATCAAGCGAACAAACTCTCGGTCTACGCCAGGCAATATAGCCGGGAACGCAGATACGTACGGCTATATCCAGATAATGATCGATAAGAAATTAATCTTCGCTCATCGGTTGGCTTTTTTATACATGGATGGTGCGCTGCCGCCAGCTGATAAGTGTGTCGATCATATCAATGGCAATCCCAAAGATAACCGATGGGACAACTTACGTATCGTTACCCAGTTTGTTAATCAGCAGAACAGGCATAAGGCCAGAAAAGGTGCGAAATCTGGGCTAATTGGAGCAAACTGGTGCAAGGATCGTGGCCTGTGGCGTTCTGCGATTAGCGTCAACGGGAAACGCAAAGATCTCGGTAGTTTCCAAACTGCGGAGTTGGCTCACGAGGCTTACATGAAAGCTAAAGCTGAAATGTGTCGTTAACGCCTACACGAATAAAATAAATTAAGCCCTGCCTGTATTAGTGGGGCTATTTATTTTCTACACAACGGAAATCGCTTTGAGTATGTGACGACATCCCGGTGAGACCAGGCACACTTCCCTGGCGCGGCAAAGCGATACCCATTGTGATGAAGCTCAGCGGCGAGCTAGAGAATAGTTTTGCGGTGAATATTCTGGATAAGTAGCCACAAGGCGCGCGTAACCCAATCGGCAGCGCACCGATGGAAGCTGGTTCGACTCCAGCCTTCACAATCATTACTACGGGCTACCTTCGGGTGGCCTTTTTTGTTTCCCCTCCTTCTGAGAGAACTCACGGCAATGAAGTATTGACCGGCGGAATGATTTCGGCGTAATTTGTTTGTGTGGTGAATCCTTTCTAAGCGAAAGGGCGTTCCAGTCAACTGCTATCTGCAGGTATGCGCGCGGCTTTGCTGACTGGGCTAGAGTCACCGGGAGGCACCCGGCACCATGACAACAACAATACAAGTTTCAAATTCCTTGAGAGCCTGCCATAAAACGCAGGCCTTTTTTTATGGTTTTGCAAACTGCTGCTACGCTTTGAGTTGTGGGAAGTAACTGAATGCCCGGTGGTTCTCCTGGACCGATAGTGAATCAGCCGATACAGCTTCACCTCTGAGCATAAGTCTTACTCACACCTACCTTACAAATAGTCAACTCATTAGCCCGCCATCAACAGCGGGCTTTTATTATTTCCCCTCAAACTTACTGAGAGGATTCATAGCAATTACAGAGGGGGCGTAATGTCCGATCCATTAACCGGCACTGGTGCAGTTCTCGGCGGAGGCCTGCTGGGTTCAGTCCTGTATGGTGTCTTTACTCATACAGATTTCGGCGTGGTGTTTGGAGCGTTTGGTGGTGCGGTGTTTTACGTCGCGACAGCTGCAAACCTTACGCGTGCTCGCCTGGCTGCATATTTCCTTACATCATTCATTGTTGGAGTGCTTGGCGCCGGGTTTGTTGGTTCATGGCTAAATGCTGCCTCGAGTTATGAAAAACCACTGGATGCACTCGGTGCAGTGATTTTGTCTGCACTGTGTATAAAAATCCTAACTTTTCTTAATAACCAGGACCTGAACACCCTGTTCGGTTTTTTCTCACGGTTACGCGGAGGAGGGGGAAATGGTAATTGACCCGTCAGCTGTCTTTAACGCGTTTATCTGCTCGGTGATCGTCGTCGTTCTGATGTTCTACCAGCGCCATGGTGCCCGGCACCGTCCTTTTATCTCAATCCTGGCGTATATAACCATCCTGGTTTACGCAGTAATCCCATGGCAATTCATCTTCGGCCTCTATCGTGACTCCAGTTGGCTGGTGGTGATGTCGAACCTCCTGATATGCGCAGCTGTTATGAAGGTCCGGGGAAATCTGGCACGTCTGGTTGATCTTCTGAGGCACTAATGAACCAAATACTATTTCAAAAGGCGGCTGGCATTAGCGCCGGGCTCGCTTTGCGCTGGTTTCAGCATATCGATGCTGCAATGAAGGAATTCGGCATCACGGCGCCGCTCGATCAGGCCATGTTCATCGCACAGATGGGGCATGAGTCCACGGGATTTACCCGGCTGGTGGAAAACCTGAATTACGCGGCTGAAAACTTAGTGCCTACATTCGGCAGACACCGCATTACTCCCCAGCAGGCCGCCGCGCTCGGCAGAACGGCAACTCAACCGGCAAACCAGAAAGCGATAGCCAATCTGGTTTACGGCGGTGAGTGGGGCAAAAAGAACCTTGGAAACCAGGTTGCTGGTGATGGCTGGAAATATCGCGGCCGAGGCCTTAAGCAAATCACCGGGCTTAGCAACTATCGCAACTGCGGCCAGGCTCTCAAACTGGATCTGGTTTCGTATCCCGAACTACTGGAACGAGATGAATACGCTGCGCGCTCCGCCGCATGGTTCTACGTCTCGCACGGATGCCTGCTCCATTCAGGCGATGTGGAGCGCGTCACGCTGCTTATCAATGGCGGTCGTAACGGTCTGGATAAACGCCGCGCGCTGTTTAACCTGGCGAAATCTGTCCTGGTGTGAGGTCACTATGGGGTTTGAAACTTTATTTGGTATTGCTGCAGCAGTCATTGCCGCCATCGCTGGCGCTTTCGGCCTGGGCCATATTCGCGGCACCAGTAAAGCAGAGGCTAAAGCCAACCAGCAGCGCACCGAAGAGAATGCAGCGGCGACCGTTGCGGCGGCAGAACGTAAAGCGGAAGTCACTAAAGAGGCCAGTAATGTCCAGCAGACTGTTAATCACATGCCTGATGACGATGTTGATCGCGAGCTGCGCGAAAACTTCACCCGCCCCGGTGGTGATTGATACGGGCTGCCTGTGGACCCGGATTATCTATCTGACAAACCACGATATTGACGTTCTGGACCGCCAGACGAAGAAAGACATCCTGACGCATAACAAAGCGTGGCAGGCGAATTGTCAGAAACAAAAAGAAGTGAGGTCAAAGTGATCGCAACCATCGGAACAATTCTGGTCTGGTTGATAATGGGCATTGCGGGTATTGGTGCTATTTTCTGTGCCTTCATTGGCTTGCTGTTTCTCATCAACTGGCCTAAATGAACTCTCCGCCATAAACCTCGTGACAACCCGCGCTGCCCCATCGAACAGGGTAACCAATAGCCTCGCAATAGCGGGGCTTTTTATTAGCAGAAGAAGGAGAAGAAGCGTGTTAACAGTAAAAGTGATGTCGCCGGGCGGCGGCGAAGAGATTCATTGCGGCCTGAGCGTTGGCTTTAATCCCAAACAGCAGAGCATCGCGGTATCTGGAATGGACAAAAATGTTTTCCTTAAACCCGGTGAGGTCGCCTACGTGATGAACCAGAACGGGAAGACGGTATCTCGTTACGAGCATATTTACCGTCAGGAAGTGCTGCATAACGCGGTGGAATCGTAGCCATTACAAAGCTCGCCTGCTGGTGGGCATGTCGTGCTGTAGAGCGTCTAGTTGCCGACTGTTAAGCATTACATCAGGCCCTGTGTAGATGCCTGCAATACAAAGCAAGAATAGCTCGTTCATTCTTCGTTTGTATATATGTTATAACTTCGGAAACATTTAGTAAGGAGCGCAGAATGAGTAAGTTTTTATGTTTCCTCGTATTATTCCTGGTGGGATGTCAGGGGCCAAAACAACAAACATTAACACCAAAGCAGAGACAGGAGTTCCCCATAATCAATCAATGGGCTGTAAAATTTAAAGAGGCAGTTGAAAGTAGATTTCCATATGCCAGTAGATATGTCGGAGATACATGCACTATCCGTGTTCATCAGCCGAAAGGAACAAATAAAATCAACAATATGCATGTAGTAGAAGGGAACCCGGAATTGTGTAAAGCGGCAGTTAAAGCTATACAGACCGCCAGTGATGATGGTTTATTACCCCTTACGCCGGACCTTATCGGTGAGGAGTTTCCGTTGGATTTCAAACCATAGACGCGTCTCAGAACCACTATAACTTTTGTATTGCCTTCACCATCGCATTACAGCAGGCATTCACTGAGTGCCTGCGATAATGACGAATTGTGGTGTACGTGTTAATCGTCAAATAAGAAGGAAAAGGCGAGCGCACCTTTACGATGGCTATCCGGTTAAAGATCGGCACACCCGAGCTAATACGTACATCACAGTCCCATCAAGTAGTGGGCTTGATAATGGCAATACTTACGGAGACTGTTATGGCGACGCTTAAAGACCTTTCCAGTCAGTTAAGACAGCTGCAGAAGCAGATACCGTTTGCGACTGCCCAGGCGATGACTAAAGTGGTTCGCCAGATAGAGGTAGCCCAAAAAACAGCATTTGAGCGGCATCTGGATAATCCAACACCTTTTACAGTTAAATCGGTAGGGTCAGTTGGTGCCAGGAAAAACAGCCTTCGTGCGAAGGTGTTTGTTCGTGATACTGCTGCTGGTTACCTTGAACCCTTCGAGTTCGGCGGAGAGCACAAGCTTAATGGTAGTGCTTTGCTTAACCCGAAAGACATAAAGCTTAATAAATACGGCAACCTGCCGCGTAATAAGCTCTCTCAGCTCAAAGCAAAGCCAAACGTATTTATTGGTGACGTTGGTGGCGTGAATGCCGTGTGGCAGAGAAAAAAGCCGAAAACCAAAAAAGGGAAGAAACGGGCAAAACGTTCTCCGAACGGCACGCGCAGAGACAAGATTAAGCAACCTGCACCAAAATTGCTCATTCGGTTTGGAGACGCGCTTCCAGTCAAACCAACGCTCGGCTATATGGACAGGGCAAACACCATGGCCAACGCATTGTTACCCTCAGCGCTGCACCAGGCGATTGCTGAGGCGATCAGCTCGGCCAGATAGCCCCCCAGGGGTTTTGGGTCCTTCCTGAGCCTTTTGTAAGGCACGGGCATTGCGCGCCGCGGTGTTTTCCTAGCTACAACTTTCAGATTTGTGTCCCATGTCCCACCTCTGGCGATCATTACGGACACCTCGCCAGCTCTGGCTATTCCAGTTTATTCCAGTGGGACATTCTGGTGGGACATGGCAAAAATGTCCCAGGCGAATGTCCCACCCCAGAAAATGTCCCAGGTGATGTCCCATGACCACGATGAACCAGAGTCAGTACGCACAACATTCAGGTGTGGATCGCAAAACAATTGGCCGGTGGATTAAAGCCGGGCGCTTCATTGTGATGGACGGAGACCTGATTGACGTAGAGGCCAGCGATGCGGCATTGAAGAAAAACCGCGATGGCAAAGACCCGCGCGCCTCGAACGCGAAGAAAAAGAAAACTCCCGTCGTTAGCGATAACGATGATGACGGTGATGAAATCAATAAAACTGTCCGCCAGATAATGCTCACTGAAGGGGCAGATCTTTCGAGAGAGGAAGCGGGACGTATCCGCGAGAATTACATGGCCCTGCAGGCAAAGCTGCAGTATGAAAAAGACAGCGGCCAGCTTATTGAGCTGACAGCAGCCGAGGAGGTTTTATTCAACGCCTTTCGCCAACAGCGTGATGCCTGGCTTAACTGGCCGTCCAGGGTGGCGCCGCTAATGGCTGCTGATCTGGATGTACCGGCGGACAGGATGACAGAGGTGCTGATTGAACATGTCCACAAACACATCTCAGTCCTCGGAGAGCCAGAGTTTAACCCGGCAGAAGATTGAGCGTCTTGAATTAAGCGTCCGCAAAGGCTGGACACCCCCGCCGCGTATCAGTGTGCCGCAGTGGGCAGATGACTATCGTAAGCTGGCAAAAGAGGCTGGGAGCACTTCGGGAAACTGGGAAACATCGACGGTAGAAATTGCCCGCGGACCGATGCTTGCCGCGACGGAGTCCGGGGTTCATATCATCACTGTAATGTGCTGTACCCAGTTGATGAAGACAGCACTGCTGGAAAACCTTTTTGGCTATTTTGCCCACCTCGATCCTTGTCCGATACTGCTGCTGCAGCCGAAAGAAGAAGCCGCTGAACAGTTTTCGAAAGAGCGTATTAGCCCGCTGGTAAGGGTGACGCCGGTACTGCGTAAAATCATCGGTGATTCGAAACAGAAAAGCTCGAAAGAAACCATTCTTTACAAGGCATTCACTGGCGGATTTCTGGCGCTGGCGGGTGCTGGTAGCCCTGATAACCTTGCGCGTCGTCCGATTCGTGTCCTGCTGGCGGATGAAGTGGACAAGTACCCGATAACCCGCGAAGGCGATCCAATTGCGCTGGCCGAAGAGCGTACAGCGACATTTGGCCTGACCTGGCTGTCTGTACGCGCCTGTTCGCCGACGGTGGAGGATGAGAGCCGCATTGCTGACAGCTACGCCGACTCCGATCAGCGCCGGGCATCTGTGGTTTGCCCGCACTGTGGCCACCGCCAGTTCCCCGACTTTTTCAAACACGTTCAGTGGCCGAAAGAGGGAGATAAACACCTGACTAAATCGGCGATGCTCTATTGCGAATGCTGTGGTAGTGGCTGGTCCGAAGGACAGCGCCTCAGAGCTCTGCACACTATTCGATGGCATCAGACGCGCCCATTTGAGTGCTGCGGGGAGCGGCACTCACCGCTGATGGATTATGACCTTGCCTGGCGGGCGGCAGACGAGGGCAGCGTTGAAAAGGTCTGGCAATGGTCAGAGTCGGAACGGCATGCGGTCTATCGCGCAATCTGCCCCTCCTGTGGAAAGGAGGCAGTCGATAACCACCACGCGGGGTACCAGGCATCCAAGCTTTTCAGCCCCTGGCAAAAAGATAAGCCGTCGGATATTGCGAAAAAATATATCGATGCGAAGGGCGATCCGGATAAGGAACAGGCGTGGTGGAATACCCAGATGGGGCTTCCGCACCGACCTAATCATGGGAAACAGCTCCCTGTTGATGTTCTGCTGGCGCGCCGGGAAATATTTCCGGCCGTCGTTCCGGACGGGGTGGCATTGTTAACAGCTGGAGTTGATACCCAGGACGATCGCTTCGAAATTACGATCACCGGCTGGGGGAGAGATGAAGAATCGTGGTCGGTCGCGCATGACGTTATTTATGGTGACCTTGAGACGGAAGAACCCTGGAAGCGACTGGATGCATACCTGAAACAGATCTGGCGACGTGGTGACGGGCGCGGCCTGAATATCATGGCAACGTGCATGGACTCCGGCGGCCACCATACGCAGAAGGTGTACGAATTCGCCAAAGAGCGTCTTGGCCGTCGTGTCTGGGCAATTAAGGGGGAGTCTGCACAGGGAGGCAAACGCAATCCTGTCTGGCCGACCAAACGACCATCATCGAAAAGCAAAGCCAGTTTCCGCCCTGTCATTCTGGGGGTTAACTCAGCGAAAGACGTGATACGCGGTCGCCTGCATCTTGAGCCACCCAAACCTGGCGCCGCCGCTGCGGGTTATATGCATTTTCCTGACGATCGCGATCTCGGGTACTTCAATCAGCTGCTGGCGGAGCGACTGGTTTACAAAGTCATTTCCGGGCAGCGGTACAGTATCTGGGAAGCAATACCAGGACGAGCTAACGAAGCGCTTGACTGCCTCGTTTACAGCTATGCCGCGCTGTGCGGTCTCAAACATATGGGGTTAAAACTCAACGTCCGGGCCGCCAACCTCGAAGCCGATCCGGATAAGTTCCTGCCAGCGCCAGTTGGACAGGAAGAAAAAATCAATTACGAGCTGCCGGGTGCGGTTATTGAAGAACCAGCGCCGGTCAAACGTAAGCGAATATCGCAACTCCTGCCGAAATAAGGAAAATCATGTTCAACCGGAACACCAGCCTGCTTGCCGGCGCAATGACTGACGATCAGCTCAGGGATGCGCTTGCGAAAGCTCAGCAGGCGTACATTGATTTAGCAACCGGGAGCCACGGTGTTTCGTTTTCCTATACGCAGGGAGACGGGACGCGATCAGTGTCCTATCAGCAAAGCACCCTGGCTGATCTGCTGGCCCTGATTCAACTTCTGCAGGCGCAACTGGGGATTATCTCTCGTCCCCGGAAACCAGCGAGGTTTAGATTCTGATGAATAAAGTACAGATACTGGGCTCTGATGGGCAGCCGTTGCGACAGCAGCGTCCCTCTATGCTGGTGGGGGGGAGCCGCGTACCTTATGACGCAGCTGACTCTTTCAGCGATCAACTGGCGAACTGGCAACCCGCGCTGTGGTCCCCGGACAATGAAATTAACATTTACCGGGATCGCATCGTGTCCCGCGCACGCGATCTGGTCCGTAATGACGGCTGGGCAAACGGTGCGGTCACACGTCTGCTGGATAATGCGGTTGGTGCCAACTTCCGCCCCATCATGAAACCCGATTACCGTGTTCTCAGAATGATCACCGGAAACAAGGCGTTTGATGCGTCCTGGGCGGAAGAGTACGGAAAAGCACTGGACGGGCACTGGCGGACCTGGAGTAACGATCCTGGCCGGTATTGTGATGTTGAACGAAAACTCACCGTGTCGCAGATGTTGCGCCTGGGATTTCGTCACAAGCTTATTGACGGGGATGCTCTGGCCATTCTCCAGTACAGAACTGACAGGCTTGGTCCCGGAAGAGGGCGTTACGCCACCACGGTGCAGATTGTCGATCCTGACCGCCTCAGTAATCCTCAGCAGAATTTCGATATGCCAAATGTCCGTGGTGGCGTTGAAATTGATGCGGACGGTGCGCCGGTTGCTTACCACATCAGGGAGGCCCATATCGGTGACTGGTGGAGCGGGGCTAAAACCATGACGTGGCAGCGTATCCCGCGTGAAACTGACTGGGGCCGCCCGCATGTGGTTCACGATTTTGATCATGAGCGTGGCGCGCAGCACCGCGGTAACGGCATCCTGACTCCGGTTATTCAGCGTCTGAAAATGCTGGTGAAGTATGACCAGAGCGAGCTTGAGGCAGCAATTCTTAATGCCATATTCGCCGCTTACATTGAGTCACCCTATGACCCTGCGATGGTTCAGTCTGCCCTGGGCGAGACCTATGACGAGTCGGAGTTAGGCACTTATCAGGACGGGCGTGTTGAGTTCCATAACGATCGGCGTCTGACACTTCAGAATGGTGCCCGAATGCCCATTCTTTATCCTGGTGAGAAAATCACGACGGTTAACGCGGCGCGGCCCTACAGCAATTTTGAAGTCTTCGAATCTGCTGTTCTCCGTAATTTTTCTTCAGGAACAGGGTTGTCCCCACAGCAGGTCACCCAGGACTGGTCTGACGTTAACTACAGTTCTGCACGCTCCTCGTTGCTGGAGGCATGGAAAACACTGACTCGCCGCCGGGACGATTTTTCTACCGGCTTCGCTCAGCCCATTCTCACCGCCTTTGTTGAAGAAGTTCACGACAATGAGGATTTACCCCTGCCCGCAGGCGCACCTGATTTTGTTGACGCCAGAGCCGCGTATTCTCGCGCGCGCTGGATGGGGCCAGGGCGCGGCTGGGTGGATCCAGTTGCAGAGAAAAAAGGCGCCATTCTTGGTCTGGATGCCGGACTTTCCACCCTCGAGATTGAGGTGGGTGAAAACGTCGGTGAAGACTGGGAAGAAGTGCTTGATCAGCGCCAGAGAGAAATTGAGTCATGTCTTAAACGCGGATTACCGCTTCCGAGCTGGGCACAGGCTGACCAGTTTGCGAGCCAGACCATTACCGATCCGGAGGAAAAGTGAATCTACCCCATCTGGCCCAGCGATTATTTAACACCCCGCTGGCGCTGCACCCGAGTAAAGCCGAAGTCATCATGGCATCCGTAATGGACCGATTTGGTATCAGTAAAATCGAATCTTCTCTTGCCATGGAGGATGACTGGTACGGATATGACGATAACCGGGGACGTGAATCCCGTAGTGATCCGGGTTATGACAATGTGCTGGGTGTCGCCGTCATCCCGATATGCGGAACGCTGGTGCAAAAACTGGGCAGTCTGCGTCCGTACAGTGGAATGACAGGGTATGACGGCATTCGTCAGGCGTTTCTTACTGCGATGGAAGATCCCGACATTTCGGGCATTTGCCTGGATATCGACTCACCCGGCGGCGAGGTCGCTGGATGCTTCGATCTGGTTGATGTCATTTACGGCTCCCGGGGGAAAAAGCCTATCCATGCCATTCTGACGGAAAGCGCTTATTCCGCTGCGTATGCCATTGCCAGTGCAGCGGACCGGATTTCTGTTCCGCGCACCGGCGGAGTGGGTTCTGTGGGTGTGATCACCATGCACCTTGACTGGACGCAGCGGATTAAAGATGACGGTCTTAAAGTTACGATCATCACCTATGGATCCCGCAAGGCTGAAGGTTCGCCGCTGAGAGAGTTGTCAGATGAAGCGCTGGCCGCCATCCAGCAGGACATTAACACCATGGGCGAATTGTTTGTGAACACTGTTGCCAGAAACCGGGGGATTAGCGCAAAGGTTATAAAAAGTACCCAGGCCGCCTGTTTTATGGCTGCTGATGGCGTTGAAATTGGACTGGCTGATGAGGTGTGTCCTCCTGACGCTGCGTTCAAAAACTTACTTGAAAAAACAGGAGCCTGAAATGGCAAAGAAAAAACCGTTTAGTTTTGCTCATCTTATGGGTCTTGGCGCTTCCGCTTCAGAGGAAGAAGAGGATAAAAAAGCCAAAAAAGCGAAAGCCCGTCGCGCGGAAGAGGATGAGCGCGAAGATGATGCCGATGATGATGAGCGCGACGACGACGCGGAAGAAGACGAACGCGACGATGATGCTGAAGATGACTGCGATGATCCGGATGCGTCAGAAGATGATGATTCTGAAGACGACGGCGACGACGATCGCAAAGAGAGTAAGGCGGTAAAAAATGCACGCGCTGCTGAGCGTAAACGCTGCGCCCGTATTTTCGGCAGTAAGCATGCAGCTGCGAATCCTTCACTGGCCGCGTCACTGGCTTTCAATACCGGGATGAGTTCTGCGGCAGCAATTAATGTCCTGGCCTCTTCGGCTCCGGCCTCAGCCGCATCTCAGCCATCCCGTAAACGCTCTCTCGATCAGCGTATGCAGGAAAGCCACCAGGTCCGGCTTAATCCGGATAGCGGACAGAAAGAGACCGGAAAGTCTGCGCTGGTAAGTAAAATGACCGGCCTCTACAACTCCACAAGAGGAGAGAAATAATGGATCAGTTTGGTCAGAATGCGTTTGCGCCTGGCATGAAGAGCGCGCTGTTTGTTCCGGATCAGCTTGTCGCTGGCACGCTCCAGCTGGTGACTGACACCGGGATCATTACGGGCGGTGCCTTTAAGCGTGGTACTGTCCTGGGCCTGGTGGCTGCCAGCGGGAAATACACGCAATGTGTGAAAACGGCTGAAGATGGCAGTCAGTTACCCGTTGCTATTCTGGTTGATGATGTTGATGCATCGTCTTTCGATCAGAACGGCGGCCTGTATCTGATGGGGGAATTCAACCAGCACCGAATTATTTTTGATAACTCCTGGACGACCGCTGACCTGAAAAAAGCGCTCCGACCGCTGGCTATCTTCCTGAAAGACAGTGACCAGGCACCTGTAACCACCTCCTGATTTCCCCCACGGCTCTCCTGACGAATGCTTTAACCGGCAGGGGCTGGCTCGTTTAAATTTTTTGCCAGCTGCGGCTGGCACTATCAAGAGACTGAATATGGAAAATATTTTTGATACCAGCGTGCTGGCGCAGGTTGTTCCTAACCTGAAAACCAGTCAGAACTGGCTGCTCGATCGCTTCTTCCCGAATGTCGTGACTTACGAGACTGAAGAAGTGGCGATTGATGTTGATGTCGGCCTGCGTCGTATGGCGCCGTTCGTCTCCCCGCTGGTGGAAGGTAAGCTGGTCGAATCCCGTAAATACCAGACCAATACCTTCAAACCGGCATACATCAAAGATAAGCGCGCGCCGGACCTGCGCAAACCTATCCGCCGCCAGATTGGTGAGCGTATTGGCGGGGAATATACCGCTGCCGAGCGCGAAATGCTGAACCTTCAGTTTGAAATGACTGACCAGATTGACATGATCAACCGTCGTCTGGAATGGATGGCGGCGAGTGCGCTGGTGTCTGGGACCGTAACCGTCGCCGGGGAGGGCTATGAAACTCAGGTGGTGGATTTCGGGCGTGCTTCGGATCTGACCATCACTCTTAGCGGCTCGGATAAATGGCCACTGACCGTTGCAGCTGGCGCTACCAATACCCAGCCATCAGATGACATTGAAATCTGGCAGACTACTTTCCTGAAAGAGTCCGGCTCTGTCGCCACGGATCTGGTCTTTACGAATAAGTCATGGCGTGCATTCCGACTGGATACCACCATCAAGGATAACGCCATTACATTCCCGGCGCTGAGCCCGTTTGGTAACCAGATTAACGCCGGCCCACAGGTAATGAAGGGCGCAATTTATAAAGGGCGCTGGGGTAACTTTGACCTCTGGTTATATAACGACTGGTTTATTGACCCGCTGGATAACGTCGAGAAGCCTATGATCCCCGATGGCGCTGTCATTATGAGTGGTGCCGATCTGATGGGTACCCGCGCCTTTGGCGTTATCCTGGACCCGGCTTTCAACTACGGTCCGCTGGCCTATGCGCCAAAATCCTGGGTGAAAGAAGATCCGGCCCAGCGTCTTATCCTGATGCAATCCTCCCCGCTGGTTATTCCGAGCCGGGTAAATGCATCCCTCTGCGCAACGGTGGTCTGATATGGCAAAAGAATCTAATACCGGCCTGGCTGATGATCTGAATGCAGAAGGATCTGTCAAAGATGGTCTGAGCGTTGACGACCTGAATGCGGGCGCTAACACCCGGGACAAACAGCCGTTGAGCAAAACAGATGATGCCGAATCGTCTGTTGATGGCGATGGTGGTGACGAAAAATCCGAAGACACTGAATCGCAGGAGTATGTGGTGTTGAAAGGGAATTGCATTCGTCATGACGGGGAGATGTACCGCGAAAATATGCGCATCCCTGTAACCGGCAAAGATGCTGAGCGTCTTCTGCAGACCGGCGTTATTGCTGATGTTGATGTGCTTCGTAAGCGAGTTCTTGCTTCTCAGCCATCAGTTTCCGTTACGACAGGGTAATGACATGGGCGTGGACTGGGATTCTCATCTTCTGAGTCCGCTGCATGATGTCTTTGGCGATGAGCACGAGTACCGTCCACGTAACGGTACTCCTTTTACAATTAACGGGATTTTTGACCGTGGTTATGCGCAGGTTGCTGAAAACCTTGATGGCGATTCAGAAATTAACACCTCCAGCCCGATGCTGGGTGTGCGCGATGCTGAATTTCGCAAGCTGGGTAAATCGCAACCTGCTGTATCTGACCGGGTATTTATAAAGACGGTCGGTGGTCACATCATCAATCAGTTATTTGTTGTGTCAAACGTCGAACCCGATAGTCATGGCGGATCTCGTCTTGTCCTCAATGTGGTAAAACCGCGATGAATGCAGCAGCGATACGGCAAATGGTTGTCACTGCACTAACCAGGACAACCAGCGCGGGCGACCGCGTATTCTCACCGCGCGACTGGTCAACTTCACCTGATATGTATCCTGTGTTGTTGGTTCAGACGCCTTTTGAACAGAAAAAATCACAGGGGCGTAATACCCCTGCTTTTACCACCCTCACCACAGTCAGGATCACAGGGCGCGTTCAGGAGTACGACGGCGATACAGTGGATGACGGAGCCATGCGGGCAGAGCTGGCGCTTGAAAGCCTTCGCGAGCAGGTGGAGCGCGCGGTGATCAACAGCTACGAACTGACGCGGAACATTCAGAAATACGCGGAAGTTCGTTCAACCATCAATGTTGATTCAGACGGAGAGGCCCATATGGGGCAGCTTCTTTTTGAGATCGACATAGAGCATTACCAGGGGCCGGAAGATTTTTATCCTGTCCAGTCGGTTCCCCTTGAGGGCATGGATATTGCGATCGACATGCCAGACGGCACAGTCAAACCGGGTATCAGCCTCAATCTTCAGGAGTAATCCATGTTTGTAAAGCCAAACAACGGGCTCAGCGTTCGCTGCCCCGTCAAGGGCACCCCATTGCCTAAAGAGGGTGCTGAAGTACCTGACAATATTTTCTGGCGTCGCCGTCTGAGCGATGGGGACGTGATCCTCTCTAAAAAGGATGAGGGCGCGCCAGAGAAACAATCCTTACCTAAAAAAGCGGGAGAAAATGAATGACCGTACCTTTCGCTCGTGTTCCCGATAACCTGCGGGTAGGGCTTTTCTTCGTTGAGTTTGATAACTCAATGGCGAATAACGCCACTGCCACGCAGCGTACCCTGCTTATCGGTGGGATGCTCAGTACCGGCTCAACCCCCCCAGGTATTCCGCAGCGAGTTTCCTCTTCGGATACCGTCGGTGAACTGGCCGGAAAAGGGGGAATTCTGCAGGCCATGATGGCGGCGTATCAGAAAAATGATACCGCAGCCGAAGTCTGGATCCTGCCGCTGGAGGAAGACTCCGATTCTATGGTGGCTGCAACCGGCACCATTAAAGTGAGCAGCGCACCGACGGCAACCGGAGTGATCTCCCTTTATATTGCTGGTGAACGCATTCAGTTGACCGTTGTAGCAACAGATACGGTGGCAGCGATCGCCACCTCTCTGGCCGCGGCGATTAACGCAAAAACCACGCTACCTGTAACCGCCAGCGCGGCTACGGATACCGTAACCCTGACCGCGAAGAACCTTGGTGCTACGGGTAACGGGATCGACATTCGCCTGAACTTCCTCGGCTTACCGGGAGGCGAGTCGACACCTGCAGGCCTGGAACTGACGATTACTGCTATGTCTAACGGAGTCGGGGCTCCGGATATTACCGGCGCGCTGGCTAACCTGCAGGATCGGACATTCGATTTCATCATCAACCCTTACGACGATACAACCTCGTTGAATGTGATGAAGGCGTTCCTGTCAGACACTGGCGGTCGCTGGGCATGGGACAAGCAGCTTTATGGCCATTCCTTTGGTACCACCACCGGGACTTACGCCCAGCTCGGTACCAAAGGTGAGCTGCGCAATAACCAGCATGAGACCCTGCTGGGCGTAAATAAATCGCCGTCCCCTTCCTGGGCATGGTCTGCAGCTTACACCGGCGCAGCGGCGGTGAGTCTGCGTAATGACCCGGGCCGCCCGCTACAGTCGCTCGCTGTTCAGGGGATACTTGCGCCAGAACTGCAGGATCGCTTTGAGCTGACCGAGCGTAACAATCTGCTGTACAGCGGCATTTCGACATTTACGGTCGATGACGATGGCACGGTGCGCATTGAAAACCTGATCACCACCTACCAGAAAAACAGCTACGGCGATGCAGATGACAGTTATCTGGAAGTGGAGACGCTGTTCAGCCTGATGTTTGTGACCCGCTACCTGCGCACGGCGGTGACCAGCAAGTTTGGCCGCATGAAGCTTGCTGCGGACGGGACCCGATTTGCACCTGGCGCGGCGATCGTCACGCCAAACATCATCAAGGCCGATCAGATTGCCGAGTACCAGACTCTGGTATGGAACGGTTATGCACAGGATGCGGAGGCATTCGCAAAAAACATCATCGTCGAGCAGAACGCCAAAAATCCGAACCGCGTCGATGTGCTGTGGCCGGGAACCCTCATGAACCAGTTGCGCATTTTCGCGCTGCTCAATCAGTTCCGCACTCGGGCTGAATCAACAGGAGCTTAAACGATGGCAGGTGATACTACTAACCGCCTGGCGGGAACCGCCTATGTCACTGTTAACGGTGTGACGGTAATGGTGGAGGGCTCGTTTAAATACCAGGCTGCCACCGTAAACCGTACCACCCTGACAGGGATGGATGGTGTGCACGGATATAAGGAAAAACCTGTGGCGCCATACATTTCTGCCCGACTGCGTGACAGTGGCGGAACGAATGTGCAGGGCTTTAACCAGCAGACGAACGTCAACGTGATCGCCGAGCTGGCTAACGGGAAAACTATCATTGGCCGTTCACTATGGACGGTCAACGTCCAGGAAGTGGAAAGCGAAGATGCAGTATTTGATGTTCGCTGGGAAGGCCGCGACGTAACGGAGAATTAAGATGGCTGAGATTGAACGCGTCAAAATTATTCCCTTAACCGTAGCGCTGGATGATGCCGCGGAGAAGACCACCTATACGCAACTGGAGCTGAAAGCGCCAACGCTAAGCCAGGCGGAGCAGTTTTATGAGAAACAGGCTGCGTCAACGTCGCTCGCGGCGATGCGTCTGCTTATTGCGCTGGTTTCCGGTACGCGTGAAAGCGTGCTGCAGCCGATGGATTTTCTCGACTTCCGTAAGTGTGAGGAGTATCTGCTCAGTTTTTTGACCTGGAAGCCCTGACAACCTGGCAGGAAATGGCCGCTGACGTCACCTTCTATTTCCGCTGGTCTGAGGACAGGGCGTGGGGAATGACCCGCGCCCGGCTGAAATGGTGGGTGGCGCAGGCATCCCGGATAAACAAGCTTAGGAAACCTGACGACGATGAGTAATTCTTTTGATTTTGAGCTGGTGGCCAGCGACCAGGTTAGCGAGGCTATAGACCGCATTAATGAGGCTGTCCGTGACCTGGAGCCGAAGCTAGATAAAACTAAAGAAGGGCTCAAGTTAGGCGGTCAGGAAACAGCCGACGGACTGAGCGGTTTTATTTCTCGCCTCGAGAATATGTCGAAGAGCGCGCGGGATAACGTGCAGTTTATTGGCGACATGGTTCCCCCACTGAAAATGGTGGGGGAGCTCACGGGGAAGATGGGGGCGCTGGGGTTAGCCGGTGCTGCCGGCTACGGACTGAAACAGGTCGCTTATGGATTTCGGGAGGCATCCCGTCAGGCCTATAATCTTGATGTCTCGGCAAAAAATGCGGGAATGCGCGTTGACGATTTTACCCGACTTTCCGGGGCAATGCGTATTCTTGGGGCAGACAGCGAGAGCGCTAATGCATCAATAGAAGGTATTTTCAAAGCATTCAATGAGGCTGCCAGTGGTAAAAACGAGGGGGTTATGGCAGCGATGGCGCAAATTGGTGCTCAAATCCAAAAAAACAGCGATGGTTCAGTAAATACCCTTAAAACACTGGAGTCTATCGCAAAAATTTTTCCAACCTTGCGACCTGAACAGCAGAAGTCCGCCGCTGATGCACTTGGGCTGACGCCCGAATTGCTGGCGCTAATGCGTGACGGTGAGCGCATGAAAAAGCTGCTGGCGAAATCGGATGAATTTGGTCTGACTGTGGATCCGGCACTAAATCAGCAATTGAGTGAAGTGAACGGCACTATGAATGAGCTCAGCGCATCCTGGGATGGTCTGTGGCAACGTTCAAAAAACAAGGCACTTAAGACCATTCTTTCGGATGGTTCAGTCAAAGACGGCCTTGAAGGTGTTACCGATCTGTTCACTAATGGTGATTTTACTGGGCTGTCTCATGCTCTCGGTTTTATCAACAGCAATGATGCTGAGAAACTACGGCGCATTCAGAACGATAAGGAACTTTATAACAGCTTACCCCGCAGTGAACGTGGGCAGGTTGACGCGGGTTTCATGACTGATGCTGTAAGAAAGCGGTACGATGCGAATTACCGCGCGACCGATTCTGCGATTCAATTGCAGAATGACTTATCCGCTATCAGCCAGCCACAATCCAACGTTGCACGCGGCAATGTTCCTTACGGGGAAACAAGGAATAACGCAATTGGCTTCAGAAATAATAATCCCGGTAATTTGAGGGCTGCAGCAAACGCAACGGGTAAAAATGGCAGATTTTCTACCTTTGCGAATGATGCCGACGGAAGAGCTGCAATGGCGAGACAGCTGATGTTGTATGGTGACAGGGGGAATAATACTCTGGATGGGATTATTCATACCTATGCTCCGCAATCAGAGAATAATACTCGTGCATATATTGATTCCGTATCAAAAAGTACTGGGTTTGGAGCGCAGCAGCGTATTAATCTCCACGATCCTGATGTGTTAAAAACACTGATGGCAGCAATGATTAAACATGAAAGCGGAGCACAGCCGTATACCGAAAATGAACTGAGCGATTCTGTCCGGACGGCCATCATTGACGATCGGTGGAAGGGTTTACGTAGCCCGGAAGTTCTGGCTCAACAGCGATATGATATTATCTCAGGTTCGCAAACTGGAAATCGTGACTCCAGCACTCTTAGTAACCCGAGTGATGAAACTGATATTCTCTCAGGCTCGCAGAACAGAAATCGTGACTCCAGCACTCTTAGTAACCCGAGTGATGAAACTGATATTCTCTCAGGCTCGCAGAACAGAAATCGGGAATCCATCATTCTGAGTGATACGGGTAAGAAAAGTGATGAAAGTGTACTCGGCGACAATCTGGCTAAGTCTCTTAAAGAGGCAATGTCAGAACAACCACTTAAGCTCGAAATCACAATGGTTAATGATAAGGGTGAGCGAAAAACCTATAATGCGGAAAATAATGGCAGAATAACAACGGCCATGAATTACTGATCACTGTCGTCATTTCGTTAAGGAAGAAGTTATGAATGAAAAAGTTTTTGGAGCAAAAGCCATTTAGACTCCAAAGGTTTTTGCGCTTGTTTACCTGGTAATTGGCATTTTCCTCGTTTTTTCTGTTGTCTCAATGAATTTCACGGCGATTACGATATCGGTGGTAAGTGCATTGCTTTTACGTGTGCTTTATGAGTTCCTAATGAACTCATTCAAGGCGTCTGAGCATCTTTACAGGATCGCCGAATCTCTTGACCGTAATGGATCCAGCGATAAATAGATAAGTCATTTCAGTGCATATGTAAACCGCCGACATGGCGGTTTTTTTATTTCCGGAGGCGTGATGCCGTCAATTATCCAGGACGCAATAACTTCTCTTTTGGGGGGAGATACCAGCGATGACTGGCAGGGGCAGTTACGGCCCAGCTCATTCAGAGGTGTGCCATTTGCAATTGTTGCTGAGGAAGGGAGCCACGGCCGACGCCAGGCGGTACATGAATATCCCTACCGTGATACAGCCTGGATAGAGGATATCGGGCGGGCAACACGGCGATTTGTTATTCGCGGTTTCTTGATCCAGAACAGCCAGGTTTACGGCGGCGGCGATGCTATCACGCAGCGCCAGTCACTGATTGAAGCCTGTGAACAAAAAGGTAGCGGTACGCTTGTCCATCCGACACTGGGCGAATTAACGGTTTCCATCCCTGAGAATGGTTTGCGTATTTCCGGTTCGATGGAGAACGGGCGAGTATTTGAATTTACCCTGATGGCAATTGAATCAGGGCTTAAAGTGTTTGCTGTCACGGGCAGTACCGTTGCAGGCGCCACGGTGAAAACCAACTATCTGAAACTGGTCAGCACTGCTGTGCTGAGCACGATTGCCAGAGTTAAGAGTGAAATCCGCGGTGTCACACAGGCTATAAACACCATCAGAGGCACGGTCACGTTCTGGACTAACATGGTTGACAGCACCATCAGTCAGGTCACGAATCTCAGCAATGTCCTGAACTCCACGTTCGGGAATACCCGGTACGGACGTTACAGTAAAGGCTCTGTGGGCGGTAGTTCCTCTGCTGTTGCTGGCAAATCGTCAGTTGCTGATGTGGATGATGAGAGAGCACTGGCTGACAAGGTAACAGCCCAGTCGGTAATGGACCGGAAAAATGTTACCGACAGGTCGAGCCAGCTTAGCAGCTCCAACACACCTGATGAGTTTGTCCAGGGCGTCGCCGACGTGGTAAACGCAATTCTTAACAGCGCCGGCAGCGTTAATGACCGAATCACAGCGCTGGAAAAACTGGCTAATTCAATCAGCACGGAGTACCAGCAGTCCGACAGCAGCAAAGCGATTTCGGCGACCATGAACACGCTGATTGTTGTGCTATGTACTGGTGCCATGACCAGTGCCGCTGCGGACTCCAGACCAGCCAGTACAGACGAGGCAGAAGAGTTAACTCAACGAGTTTCTGTGCAACTTGATACGGCGCTGGTTCTGGCTGGAGACCGCGCGGACGATGATATGTATAACGCGCTTCTCGCCGTCAGATCGGCATTCCTTTCTACGATGAGTGAGCGTGCTTCTGGTCTGAGCGAGCTTCTGCAGGTTACTACCGCTCAGCCGCTTCCGGCGCTGACGCTGGCAAACCGATTATACCAGGATGCCACCCGTGCAGATGAACTGGTACAGGAAGCGCGCGTACCGCATCCGGCGTTTATGCCGACAACCATGAAGGTACTGAGGCAATGAATGCAGACAGCGATCTGGATGTTGTTTCTTTGACGGTCGACGGCAAAATCATCGAGGGGTGGGATTCTGTCCGGGTAACGCGGGGTATTGAGCGTTTTCCCTCTGATTTCGATCTTGGGCTAATGGATTACTTCCCTGGCAACGAAGATCGTCAACTCGTTGAAGAGGGAATGTCTTGTGAAGTTCGTATCGGAGATGATCTGACACTGACGGGATATGTTGATGACTGGGAACCCGCACTATCGCGCTCCCGCCATGAGGTCCGCGCCACGGGCAGGAGCAAATGTCAGGACCTGGTGGATTGCTCAGCCGAGTGGCCTAACAACGTCATCAATGCCAGTAATGCGCTTGAAATTGCTTCTCGCCTGGCATCCTACTACGGCATCACCGTAACCACGGATGTTGATGAACTTGTGAAGGTACCCCAGTTCACTCTGAACTGGGGTGAGTCTCCGCAAGAAGTCATCGATCGGGTGGCCAGATGGTCTGCTCTGCTTTACTACGATCAGCCCGATGGAAACCTGTTACTGACCCGGGTGGGAACACGTCGTGCGGCAAGTGGGATAGCCGAAGGGGTAAATGTCGAGCAGGCATACTACCGCAAATCGATGGCTGACAGGTTTTCAGATTATGTCGGTGTATCAATGAGCGTTTCTCCAATTGCAGGGTATTCGCCTGATACGGCCTATGACGCTGTGACTCTGGCAACGGCGAGAGATCCGGAGGCCGCCCGCATGCGGTACCGAAAACATATATCGATTGTGGAAAGTACCCTGATGGCTACTCAACAGGCACAAAGTGCGATCGACTGGGAAATGAACCGGCGGTACGGACGTTCAAAACAGCTCTCGGTAACCATCGATTCCTGGCGGGATAAAGACGGGAAACTGTGGGAACCAAACACATTGATCCCCGTTGATCTTCCCACCTTACGGTTGCCGAAGACTGAATTGCTACTGGCAGAAGTCACCTATATGCGCGATGACTACGGCACCCATGCACGCATGACGCTGATGCCGCCTGAAGCATTCTCCGTTCAGCCATATGCCTTCTACCAGAACCTGGCGGGATTCAATACATGAAGCAACTATTTAAACATGCAGCGACCAGGATCGCCGGCATGCTGGGGATTGGCCGGATCACGGCTATGAAAGATGGTGGGGTGGTGCAGTCTATCCAGTACCAGACTCCGCTGGAGGTGGCCAGCGCTCCGCGGATGGCAGAATTTGGCTTTTCATCCGGCCTGCCGTCAGGGACTGACGTGGTTCTGGCTTTTATTGGCGGTGATCGTTCCAGCGCGGTGGTAATTGCGTCCAACCATCAGGGGTTCCGTCATACAGGCCTGAAAGCGGGCGAAACGGTCATGTATAACCAGTGGGGCCTTAATATTCTCCTGACGGAGAAGGGGATCTTCCTGGATGCAAAGGGCCAGAATGTTGAGGTCAATAACGCCACTAACGTGACCATCAATGCCAGCCAGGGGATCCTTGCAAATACCCCGATCCTGAGGTGCACGGGTGACATTGTTGATAACTGTGAAACCAATACCCGAACACTGAAAGAGCTGCGGGATGCACATAATGACCATGATCATGTGGTTAAAAATGCCCAGAGTGGCAATGACAATATCCGCAGCCAAAAAACAGAGGATCAGGTGACATGAGTGACATCGCTTCATTCTGGAATGTGGATGAGATGTTTGCTGACTGGCAGAAAGGGCTGGGTGAACTCACCACGGGGAACGATTTACAGACTGCAATACTGGACAGCCTGTTTACCGACAGGCTGGCGCGCGCTGACGATGATTATGAGGGTAGCGATCGCCGCGGCTGGTGGGGGGATTCCGGGGAGGAATCCCAACTGGGATCCCGGCTGTGGCTGCTACGGCGGAAAAAACTGACCCCGGATGTAGCAAAAAAAGCGGAGGAATACTCGAGTGAAGCGCTCAACTGGTTAAAGGTTGATGGCGTTGTCAGCGAGGTTATTCCTGTTGCAAGGATCGTCCTGCCTGACCGGCTCAATCTCATTATCCGCTATCAGGCACCGGGGAAGGACTGGCAGGAATTCAGGTTTTACTGGATATGGGAGCAACGTTAATATGCCGTTTAAACGACCGACGCTGAGCGAACTCCGCGACGGAAACCGGAAATTTATGCAGGCGGAGCTTGAGGATGTTGGTGCGCTCCTGCGCTTCGCGAACCTGAAGGTACTGGCTGACATGGATGCGGGGATGGGGCATCTGCATTACGCCTACCTTGACTATATTGCCCTGCAGACAAACCCGTTTACCTCTACCGATGAGTATCTCGCCGGGTGGATGGCCCTTAAGCAGGTATTCAGAAAACCAGCTGCAGCGGCGAAGTCGCCTGCGGTACAGGCTAGTGGCAGTGTTGACTGTATTATCCCTGTTGGCTCGATCATTAACCGCGGGGACGGATACCAGTACCGGACGGATGCAGATCTTAAAATTCAGGCAGATGGATTTGGTATCGTCGCGGTGACGGCCATACTGCCGGATATTACCAGTGATGTAACGGGTGGAGGCGCGCGCGGTAACGCTGATGCCGGGACCATAATGACCCTGGACGCGAATATTGCTGGCGTGGATCCACAGGTAACGTTACTGTCCGCTGCGACCGGCGGAGCCGATATTGAAACGGAAGAGGATTTTCGCAGTCGTGGCTTGCTGGCATGGCAGAATCCGCCTCAGGGTGGAAGCGACGCCGATTATAAAAAATGGGCGCTTGAGGTTTCGGGCGTCACCCGCGCGTGGGTAAAGCGGCGTCTGAACGGGGCCGGGACCGTTGGCGTGTATATCATGTGTGATCGGAATGACAATGGTGGGTTTCCGGTCGGTACCGACGGAATATCCCAACTTGAGGACTGGGGGGCTGTTAAAGCCACCGGAGACCAGCTCGCTGTCGCCGACCACATCTATCCGCAGCAGACAGACACTGCCATTGTTTTCGTATGTTCCCCGATCAAGAAAGTCATCAATATTGAAATCTCTGGGATCAAAAATGCCGACAGCACCACAGTTCAGGGGATAAAAGACGCGCTGACGGCGCTGTTTTTTGATGAAGCTAACCCTGATGGTTCCGGGAAAGTTTACCTCTCTGATATTAACGGGAGTATCGGCGGTGTTAGCGGCACGACGGGCTATATTCTTAACTCTCCGACGGCCAATATCACCTTTGCTGTTGGCGAAATTCCGGTGCTTGGCGGGGTGAATTTTGTATGAGCCTCTTTTCAAAAAATGATTATGCCGGTGCGCTTGGTGCGCTGCTACCGACGGGCAGGGCGTGGCCCCGGTCGCAAAGAACGGTACAGGCTGCGGTATTACGGGCACTGGGCAGCGCGTTTCAGCGTTCTGACAACGATGCGCAAAGCCTGATTACTGGTGCTTTTCCCCCTACAGCGACGGTAATGTTGTCAGAATGGGAAAGCTCTCTGGGGTTACCAGATGATTGTGCGATTGGTGAATCCGGTGGCGTCAGCGATCGCCAGCGCGCCGTGGTGGCAAAGTTAATCAGCATCGGCGGCCTGAACCGCGATTATTACATCCGGGTGGCTGCAGCTCTTGGTTATACCATCACTATCACACAGTTCCGGCCCGCTATGAGTGGCATGTCAGTATGCGGTGATGCGCTTAACGGTGACGAGTGGCCATTTACCTGGCGGATAAATGCGCCACAAACAACGATCAAGTATTCGCTTGCTGGCGCGTCCTACTGCGGAGATCCGCTCGCATCGTGGGGCAATAAACAACTGGAGTGTTCAATCAACAAAATTGCCCCATCCCATCTGAACATCATTTTCAATTATTCATAACTGATATTTCCCCCTCTGATTTTATCGCTTAACACTAAGTGAGGATTAACTATGCTCCGAATCGGGCAAGTCGAAGCCACTGCAACGCAGGATGGCAAATATACTGATGGAAGTGTTGCTGGTGGTATTGCCGCAACGAGGCTGCGGGCAGCAGCGTTTAATGCCATGCAGGAAGAGTTAGCGCATATCGTAGAGTCAGCAGGATTGGCGCTCGACATTAACGATATGACTCAGGTTTTAAAAGCCATTCAAAAACTCACACTGAGCCGTGCAAACCCATTTGCCGATATCAAATCAGATGGTGCAGCGGCGATTTCTACGGCTCTCACAAACCTTGGTTTGGGAGATGCGAGCGGATACGTTGGTAGGCTGCTAAAAATACAGGTATTCACCGCTAACGGATCTGTCACCAAAACAGCCGGCGCAAAAAAATGGAAGATCAGGGTTCTTGGTGGAGGTGGCGGGAGTTCAGCGGCTCCCGCTACAGGTACCGGTCAGGTTTCTATAAGCAATGGCGGCGGCGCAGGTGCATATGCTGAGGGTATCTACGACGTATCAGCATTATCATCGGCCACGGTGACGATTGGTAGCGGCGGCGTGGGGGGCACAGCAATTTCACCATACGGAGGGGATGGCGGGACAACATCCGTAGGTACTCTTATCTCAGCACCTGGCGGCAAGGCGGGATTGCCAGCAGGACCGGCTAACCCTCCATTCCAGCCCGTGGCAAATACAAACTCAAATAGCCCAACCAACTGGAATATAGTTGGCTCATCTGGCCCCGGAGCCGAAGTTGCTGTTGCTGTGTCAACCAATTACGCTGCGGGATCGCGCGGTGCGAACAGCCAGTTAGGTATGGGTGGGTCGATACCTGCTATTAACAATAACGCCAATACAGGAGGCGGATTCGGTTCCGGCGCATCTGGCTGTGCAAACGGACCGTCTCAGCCCGTAAATGCTGGCGCTGCGGGCAGGTCGGGAATTGCAATTATTGAGGAGTACGCATAATGGCCGTAGAAGTGTATGCAGTGATCGACTCTGAAGGGAATGTGGTCAGCACAAGTTTGTGGGACGGAGAGGCGGAATGGGCGCCACCAGAGGGAATGGAAGCTGTTAAAACCGGGGATAGTGGCGCAGGTATCGGGTGGACCTATAAAAAAGGCAAGTTCACACCGCCACCGCCACCTGGGGTGCCAAAAGAAGATTTGATTTCTCAGGCTGAGCAGCAAAAGGCTAACCTTATAGCTGAAGCAAGCCAGACGATCTCCATACTTCAGGATGCGGTAGACCTAGACATGGCGACAGATGAAGAAAGAACACAGTTAACTACACTGAAAAAATATCGCGTGCTTTTAAGCCGGGTTGATACTTCCAAGGCACCTGATATTGACTGGCCAAAATAAAGTAGGCCGCATGGCGGCCTAGACTTTAATCAGCGGCATCCAGTCTTATCAAATGATACTATTAAGGTATCACCTTTGCTGTATAGTGAATAATCATTAGACCTGGAGAATGGTGTTAAGGAGCAGATTTCCTTTTTTGGATCTGTAATTGTTGCGTCCACATTGTAGTCGAGAAGGTAATGCTTAAGCATCATAGCCCCCCAAGACCAATTGTTATTTAAATAAATAGGTATCAGAGAATTCATTATCGGAAGTCTCTCGACTATCAATGCCCTCTGCTTCGATGTTGGCATAACGCCATGAATGAAAACATTTTTAAAACTCAAATCTTGATGAGAAATGTCGTTATAAATTGAGGTGGAAATTAATTTATCTAGCTCCTTTTGGGAGCTTGATGCGTTTGCATAAGAAAATGAAAGTATGAAACTAAAAAAAACAACAGGGGCCAAAAGTATCAGCTGAATTTTTTTACTTTCAAAGGCTTGGACTACTAGGTATGCAAAAAGCAGGAAGAATCCTGTGAAAGATATTAATACTCTAGGCGCTAGCACAGGGGTTTTAAGAAGTGCAATGTGTGCAAAGCAAGAGAAAAAGCCCGCAGTAATCAAGGCGGAAAGTAAAAATAAGTTAATAACTCTGGATTTCACATCTTTGGATGTCATTGATATCTTTATGATGCTAACTATCAAGATCAATGCGCACCCCTTAAAGAGAAAAGGAGAGCACTTATAAAGCGGGTTTAAAAGCCACGTGAATATGACAACTGTATTATTATACAGTACATCAAAAAAGGTGTGGTCAACGTTTATAATTTTTGAGTGCTCATCAGAATAAGAGCCCGACGCAAAAGAGCTAGCAATTAATACCTTATAAAAAACAAATCCAGCAGCAAAGGCAAGAGTGTTAATTGCAATTGACTTGATTATTTCCAGGTATCTTAAATCATCTTTTTTAGAAAAATAAAGATGAATTACATCAATAATCATAAGTAATATGAATAGCGATATTGATGCCTGATAAAAAGACAGGGAAGCGATAACAGAAATGAAATGCAGAAAAGGAGACCAAGGTTTTTTCTTCAATGCATATGGCAATAATAGTGCAACAAGACTCAAAGACATAGGTAGTGAGTCATAACGATATGAGATATTCTCAAGGAAAAATGGTGATAGAATAAAATATAAAACACATGCAGCAGAAGAAATTGTGCCTTTTTTGGGCAGATACTTCACCCCCCAAAGTGACAGAACTGCACTTAAGGCAATGACAGATAAAATCTGGGGAAGGGGTGTAATATCTAGGATTGGCGTGCCAAAACTCAAGGCTGACATTAATAGATCAGAGGCTGGCCTGCCGTCCTGCCCCCACGATGTATAACCGTAAAGAGAACGGCCTAAGTCATCAATGTAAAGTCTGCCAGTAAAAACAATCCAAGATATGTATAAAAGGGACAATGGCAAAACAATTCTAAAAATTCGCTGGAATTTATCGTTTTTTAACGCTGAATCACTCATGTTCAACATTATCCCTTTTCGTAATGTATCTTGGTCTGTTCTTTGTTTCGATGTAAATGCGCCCAATGTATTCTCCGAGCACTCCAATGCCTATCAGCTGAACACCGCCAAGGAACAGCATAGATACCATTATCGAGGTGTATCCCTTAACAGGGTTTCCAAAGCATAGGGTGTCGATAAGCATGTATGCTCCATAAAAAAAAGAGCATCCGGCAACGAAGAGTCCGATATACGTCCACATTCTCAGCGGGAAAGTGGAGAAGCTCGTTATCCCTTCAAGCGCCAGATTCCAAAGCTTCCAGCCATTAAACTTACTTTTTCCTGCGGCTCTTTCGGCTCTTACGTATTCAACCACATCTGTCTTACCACCTACCCAGGATAGTATCCCCTTCATAAAAAGGTTTCTCTCAGGCAGCAGCTTGATGTGTTCGACAACTTCTCGGGACATAAGACGAAAATCGCCTACGTTCTCTTCAATTTGAGGATTACTGATTAAGTTGTGAAGATGGTAGAACCATTCAGCGCTTTTTCTCTTGAGGTAGCTATCGCAAGACCTATCCATGCGCTTTGCCAGAACAACATCAGCCCCTTCTCGCCATTTCTCAATCATGCGCGGAATGACTTCCAGCGGGTCCTGAAGGTCCACGTCTATAGGTATTACCACCTCGCCGCTGGCCTCTGCTAGCCCAGCAAATAACGCAGCTTCTTTACCAAAGTTGCGAGTAAAGAATATGTTTTTGACCAGACTATCTTCCTGCGCCATCTCTTTCATCAGAACAGCAGTGAAGTCAGTGCTACCGTCATCTACAAAGACAATTTCAACCTCTTCCCCCTGGAAGGGCTGAAAATGACGGATTTCCCTATAGAAAATGGTTATGGCGTCTTCTTCATTAAATACCGGAACGACAAGGGATATTTTCATCCTCTATCCTTGAAAACAATGTACTTTGAATAAATGAATCCACACACCATGCTGATGGCGGAAAAAGCAATAAGCGTAATAACAGGGCTGGAGTGCGACCTGTCCGCATACATTCCAACTGCAGATGCCATGCCGCCCATAAAGAAAAGATAAATTATGTAGCGAAACGTGGTGGTCTCAGCGTCAAATGTCCACTTGGCATTTGCGAAAAATGAAAAGGTTACCGCGCAACAGAAGGCCGCAAAGTTTGACATCGACTGGTTGAAGCCCTGTGAGTAAAGAGCAGCAAAAATTATCCAGTGAATGAGAGTGTTAACCGCCCCAACTGAAGCGTAGCGAGCGAACAGCTTTAACATCAGTATATTCCTATAATCGCAAGGTGCGGATCTTGCCACTACGTCTGGTTTTTGGCAAGAATTAGTAAAGCGGGGTTAATGAAAAAAGCCCGGCGACCGGGCAATGACTCAACCGCGCCTCTCTGAGCTGGCTACGGGGTGGGTAATTTGAGGTTAGTCACCCATAAACGAACCTTTGCAATAACGGCCATTTATCATCTTGACAATATTTCTTCTTTTCGCGTCATGATGACAAAGACTTAAGTGGAAAGAGCACTAATTGTCGAACGCATTCGTGCCGGTTTAGCAGTTACGGGCACGGAAGGTCGGATCGGAGAGTAGGACAACCAAAGTTAACCGCTGAGCAACTGGTACAGCCAATCTGTTAAAATAACTGGATCTTTGATATAGGTACGTAATAATTATAAGGATATTTACACCAATGGAGAAAAGGACGGGGTGTGCTGACCTTTTATGAATTTGCCGTGATAAATGCCAGGCTAAGAAGCATCAGTGATACCTGGTCTGATTTATGGGGCTGTCTTTACTACCTGCCGGTAGGGGTTGGTAGAATAATCAGGCTTCAGTATAGCGACCTTTCCGGCGAATGGCTTACTTTCAAACAGAGAGGGCGATTAAAGGAGGTGAGAGTGTTAGCTCCATCTCCTGTGAGGAGCCTAATCAGGAGGCGAAGAGAAGCATATCCTGATGATGTTTATGTGTTCCAGAGCCATTCAAACCGTGTTAAAGCGAAGAAAAATCCTGTTACTGTTATTGCATTCAATCGTGCGCTCAAAAAAGCATCCGCTGGTGTTACTGACACCATAGTGACCAGTAAATGCGCATAACACACATGGTGCCGCAACCGCACCGTATGGAAGAACGGGGGCGGTTGGCCCATACAAGTGCTTAGCTATCGCTTTTATCTGGATTGTTTGATAATCCAATTCCAATTTTAATTAATGCAAACGTTATTACACACAGGGAAATGGCAGTTATGGATAATACTAATATCAGATTGGTGATCATAAGGCTTCTTTTTAGTCATAGGATTCCTTTCTTAGACATTTATTGAGGTGGAATGTTCATTATTTAGTTTAAGCCAGAAATTGCGGTGTTAAAGGAATAAGTTGCCGCAACCACACCGTATGCAAGAGTACGGTTGCGGCTGGCTGGCGATCGTTCGATCGTGCGAGTATTGAATGATTGCCCGCCGGTGCGGTTCCTACATATGCAATATGACAAAACAATGCTCTTATTCTGAAACCAGCCACATATCAGATTCTTCAAACATTTCTTCCAGCATGCGGTTCAGCCGTTCTTTCTCAATTTTGGTGCAGTCGCTGTTTAAGGCGTTAGCCTGCATTGGCTTCACCCTCACCTCAGCATCGGGAAAAATCCGGTGCACCCGCTTTGTCAGTTCTGCCAGAATGATGCTACTTGCACCTGGCAAGCCGGCAACGTTTCTCTTGTCATAAACCAGCTCAACAAACATTTTTACCTTCTCCCTTTACTGGTTGGATATACAGTATATATACTGTGTTTTTATCCAGTGTCAATAGTAGATAGAGGTAACTATGGGCTTCCCTTCTCCGGCAGCGGACTACGTTGTGCGCCACATATCGCTAGATGAGAAATTTATTGAGCATCCATCAGCTACATACTTCATGAGAGCAGGGCAGACATACTGGAGAGAAGGCATCATGAATGGTGCCTTGTTAGTGGTAGATAGCTCCCTGATACCTTGCGATGGCTCTCTGCTCATCTGTAGGTTAGATGGTGAGCTAAAGATAAAGCGCTTCCGCTTGCACCCAAGACCTCACCTGGTGAACCTGGAGAACGGTAAGCGCGAAGAGATACCAGACTCAACGGGTGACTACAATGTGACTTCGCCAGTATTTGGGGTGATCACTTACATCATCAATGATGCACGATCGGGAGAGTTTGATAGCTGCCCTGTCATCTAATATGACGGTGGTTTCACCCCCATTTCACCCCAGTTTCACCCCGTACAAATTTCAGGCATAAAAAAACCAGCCGTAAGAGGCTGGTTCTTAAGGAGTATTTTGGTCGGCACGAGAGGATTTGAACCTCCGACCCCCGACACCCCATGACAGCACGCTACCATGATAATCAAGGCGCTGCGGACCCTAAAATAATTTTCCATAGTCCACGATATCCATCTACAGACCATCCGCCATACATAACTATCCCTACACGCTGCGTGTGTCCGGTGATTCCATGATCGGCGCCGGTATTCTCGATGGCTCTTTTCTTCTTGTCGACTTCAGCCTTATGCCCCAGCATAACGATATTGTCGTCTTTAACATCGTGGGCGTGTCTGGTTTCTACAAAGATTCCCGCACAACGGGCGGGAATCGGGTAAGCTTGAACGGCATGACATTGCCGCGCTAGTTTAAAAAGGGATAAACTTCAAAAGAAGCCCATAAGTCATTGTTAAGTGCCAGCAAACCTACGGAGATATAGGATAATATCGCAAGTGCTCCTGTAAAATAAAGTATGGTTTTCTTTAACTTTTTCCACAGAATTAGAGCTGGAATCGAAATTACGGCTATCACACCCATCTGGTAAAAAAATTGTTTGGCAATGTCACCATCACTCCAAGGGTATATAAAAACATAAGGGGCAAAAAGTATTAAATGGACAACTCTAAGTATAAACCCTATACCTGCCCCAGGTATTGCAAAAAAACCTCCGGCGCTTTGTAATAAAAAACTTGCCCTCAGGCCGGGAATAAGAATAAAAAAATTAAGAATAGCCCAGAATGTTAATATTATCGTGGCATAGCCAAAAAGAGTGCTTAACCCAGATTGACCGGCAACTGCTGTAAACTGTGGCGTCTGGTAAGACTGGCTCGGCTGACTAACTGATTTGCTGGCATCACATGCATTTTGCCAGCTCTCTGCATTTTGTGCCTGCCATCCATGATCATACTGTTTAAACGGCCTGTCACTGGTAACATACTTGCCTTCATCATCTTGCCTAACACCCATATTTAAGCCCCATTATTTTTATTCATGCCGATATGTGTAGTTGTACGACTTATACTTAACGGAATGTCCGATCCCGTAGCTGTTACACTTGATATGATAACGCAATATGGCCTATACGGAAGAGAACAATTACAGCAACAATTTCCTCCAGCATACGGTTCAGCTTCTCCCGATCGCTTTTACTTGCATCGCTATTCAAGCCGTTCGCCTGCATCGGCTTCACCTTCACTTCGGCATCAGGGAAAATCTGATGCACCCGCTTCGTCAGCTCAGCCAGGATGATCTCTCCGGCCCCCTGGAGCCCCTCAACATTACGCTTGTCATAAACCAGTTCTACGAACATAAATGCTCCGCTAATCACTGTTTGAATATACAGTATTTTTGCTTTGGCGGTTTTGTCTGTCAAGGCATGAGCAACTTGTTTTTAAATTTTGGGGAACGTACTGCTGGCGTGTTTGTTATCGATTAGCCCTACAGGGCTGATGTGGTCTGGCGCTGACTAAAATTATGCGTGGGGCATGGATGGGGCAAAAGTGGTCTGTGAAGTTCGTTAAAGTTCGTTAATCAAGCTTTATCTCGATCTCGCTCATCCCATGTTTAAAGCGCTCCTGGACGATCTTTATCGATTTTAAAAACTATGAGTTCATATTATACAAATGTAGCAAAAAAGGGTTTTGACCCTGAAAAGATGAACATTCTGCATAGCGCGATTTGCGCAACAGGAATATATTGAAACGTTACTCGACAAACGATGCATAAGGTTTTCTATGACACAACAGCCACAAGCCAAATACCGCCACGACTACCGTGCGCCGGATTACCTGATTAGCGAAATCGATCTGACTTTTGACCTGGATGCCACAAAAACCGTTGTCACGGCGGTGAGCCAGGTGACGCGCCATAGCGCAACTGCGGTGCCGCTGCGTCTGGATGGTGAAGACCTGACGCTGGTCTCCCTGCATATTAATGATGAAGCCTGGTCGGACTATAAAGAAGAAAACAACCAGTTGGTCATCGACAACCTGCCGGAACAGTTTACGCTGCGCATCGTGAATGAAATCAGCCCGGCCGCTAACACCGCGCTGGAAGGGCTTTACCAGTCGGGCGTGGCGCTGTGTACCCAGTGTGAAGCGGAAGGGTTCCGCCATATAACCTGGTATCTCGACCGTCCGGACGTCCTGGCGCGCTTCACCACCAAAATCATCGCCGATAAAACCCTGTATCCCTTCCTGCTCTCCAACGGTAACCGCGTAGGCGAAGGCGAGCTGGAGAATGGCCGTCACTGGGTGCAGTGGCAGGATCCCTTCCCGAAACCGTGCTACCTGTTTGCGCTGGTGGCGGGGGACTTCGACGTGCTGCGCGACACCTTCAAAACGCGCTCAGGCCGCGAAGTGGCGCTGGAGCTGTTTGTTGACCGCGGCAACCTTGACCGCGCGCCGTGGGCGATGACCTCTCTCATCAACTCCATGAAGTGGGACGAGGAGCGTTTCGGCCTCGAATATGACCTCGACATTTATATGATCGTCGCCGTCGATTTCTTCAACATGGGCGCAATGGAGAACAAGGGCCTTAACGTCTTTAACTCCAAATACGTGCTGGCTCGTACCGATACCGCAACGGACAAAGACTACCTTGATATCGAACGCGTTATCGGCCACGAATATTTCCACAACTGGACCGGTAACCGCGTCACCTGCCGCGACTGGTTCCAGCTGAGCCTGAAAGAGGGCCTGACCGTCTTCCGCGATCAGGAGTTCAGCTCCGATCTGGGTTCACGCGCGGTGAACCGCATCAACAACGTGCGTACCATGCGCGGCCTGCAGTTTGCGGAAGATGCCAGCCCAATGGCGCATCCGATCCGCCCGGATAAAGTTATCGAAATGAACAACTTCTACACTCTGACGGTGTACGAGAAGGGCGCTGAAATTATCCGCATGATCCACACCCTGCTGGGCGAGGAGAACTTCCAGAAAGGGATGCAGCTGTACTTCGAGCGTCATGACGGCAGCGCGGCCACCTGCGACGATTTTGTGCAGGCGATGGAGGATGCCTCTAATGTCGATCTCTCTCACTTCCGCCGCTGGTACAGCCAGGCCGGGACGCCAGTTGTCACCGTCAAAGACGATTACAATCCGGAAACCGAGCAGTATACCCTGACCATCAGCCAGCGCACGCCGCCGACGGCGGAGCAGGAAGAGAAATATCCGCTGCATATTCCGTTCAGCATTGAGCTGTACGATAACGAAGGCAAAGTCATCCCGCTCCAGAAGGGCGGCCACCCGGTACACCACGTGCTGAACGTGACTCAGGCCGAGCAGACCTTTATCTTCGATAACGTCTACTTCCAGCCGGTGCCTGCGCTGCTGTGTGAATTCTCCGCGCCGGTGAAGCTGGAATACAAGTGGAGCGATCAGCAGCTGACGTTCCTGATGCGTCACGCGCGTAACGACTTCTCCCGTTGGGATGCGGCGCAAAGCCTGCTGGCGACCTACATTAAGCTCAACGTAAACCGCCATCAGCAGGGCCAGCCGCTGTCGCTGCCTGTCCATGTGGCTGACGCGTTCCGCGCGATCCTGCTGGATGAGAAGATTGACCCGGCCCTGGCCGCTGAAATTCTGACCCTGCCGTCAGCGACTGAAATCGCCGAGCTGTTTGACATCATCGACCCGATTGCGATCGTGGCGGTGCGTGAAGCGTTGACCCGTACGCTGGCTGCAGAACTGGCCGATGAGTTCCTCGCCATTTATAACGCCAACAAGCTTGACGCTTATCGCGTTGAGCACGCGGACATTGGTAAACGTTCTCTGCGCAATACCTGCCTGCGCTATCTGGCGTTTGGCGAAACCGAGCTGGCGAACACTTTGGTGAGCAAGCAGTATCACGAAGCGGATAACATGACCGACGCGCTGGCCGCGCTGGGCGCAAGCGTTGCCGCCGAACTGCCGTGCCGCGATGCGCTAATGCAGGAGTACGACGACAAGTGGCATCAGGATGGTCTGGTGATGGACAAGTGGTTCATCCTGCAGGCGACCAGCCCGGCGGCTGATGCGCTCAGCAACGTGCGCAGCCTGCTGAAGCATCGCTCCTTTACCCTGAGCAACCCAAACCGCGTGCGTTCTCTGATTGGCGCATTTGCCAGCAGTAACCCGGCGGCGTTCCACGCCGAAGACGGCAGCGGTTATCAGTTCATGGTGGAAATGCTGACCGAGCTGAACAGCCGTAACCCGCAGGTGGCGTCGCGTCTGATTGAGCCGCTGATCCGTCTGAAACGCTACGACGCGAAGCGTCAGGCGAAGATGCGTGCCGCGCTTGAGCAGCTGAAAGGGCTGGAGAACCTGTCTGGCGATCTGTACGAGAAGATTGCTAAGGCGCTCGCCTGATGTAAAAAATGCCGGTGGGCAGGTAAACGCAAAACGGCAACCTCGGTTGCCGTTTTTTGTGTTTTCTCCCTACGGGAGAGGGCCGGGGTGAGGGCATCAGGCATTCGCCTTGGCTCGCTGTAACTCCGTCCCCCCGCGCTTCATCACCCGATCCAATACCTCAGCTTCCAGCTCCGCCAGCCTTGCAGAGCCCACGCGGCGAGGGCGCGGAAGATCCACCGTCAGATCCAGGCCTATTTTCCCGTCCTCTATTAACAGCACCCGATCAGCCATCGCGACGGCTTCGCTCACGTCATGCGTCACCAGCAGTACCGTAAAGCCGTGCGCATGCCAGAGGGATCCAATCAAATCCTGCATTTCGATCCGCGTCAGGGCGTCGAGCGCGCCGAGCGGTTCATCAAGCAACAGCAGGCCCGGACGGTGAATTAGCGCACGCGCCAGCGCCACGCGCTGCTTCTGCCCACCCGAGAGGGCTGCCGGCCATTCGCCCGCACGATTTTCCAGCCCAACGGCGGCCAGCGCCTGGCGGGCTTCATCCCGCCAGCTGCCCTTAAGACCGAGCCCGACATTGTCGATAACCGTTTTCCACGGCAGCAGGCGTGCATCCTGAAACATCATGCGGGTATCGTCCTGAATATTCGAAAGCGGCGTCGTTCCTGCCAGAATGTCACCGCCGTTGGGGGCTTCCAGCCCGGCCAGAAGCCGTAGCAGGGTGCTCTTGCCGCCGCCGCTTCGCCCGACAACGGCCACAAATTGTCCGGCGGGAATGTGCAGATCCAGCCCGTTAAGAATGGTGTTTTCGCCGTAGCGTTTGGTCACGCCGTTCAGCAGTAACGGCGTTCCCTGATTCAGTCGTGCAGTGTTCATGCTTTCGCCTCCTGAAGGGTATAGGCCGGGTTCCAGCGCAGCCAGCTGCGCTCCAGCCACTGGGCGCTGACGTCGGCGAGCTTGCCGAGCAGGGCATACAGAATGATGGCAACCACCACCACGTCCGTTTGCAGGAATTCGCGGGCGTTCATCGCCAGGTAGCCAATGCCTGAGTTGGCCGAGATGGTCTCTGCCACAATCAGCGTCAGCCACATCAGGCCGAGCGCAAAACGCACCCCGACCATAATGGAGGGCAGGGCGCCCGGCAGAATCACGTGAATAAAGAGAGAAAAACCCGATAAGCCGTAGCTGCGCGCCATCTCCACCAGACCGCGATCGATGTTGCGGATGCCGTGCCAGGTGTTGATGTAAATCGGGAACAGTGTGCCCAGCGCCACGAGGAAGATCTTGGCGCTCTCATCAATCCCAAACCACAGGATAACCAGCGGGATCAGCGCCAGATGCGGCACGTTGCGCAGCATCTGAATGGAGGTATCCAGCAGCCGCTCGCCCCAGCGGGAAAGGCCGCTGATCAAGCCCAGAACCAGACCGATGCTGCCGCCGATGGAAAACCCAATCACGGCGCGCCAGGAGCTGATCGCCAGATGCTGCCACAGCTCGCCGCTCACGCTCAGCGACCAGAACGCTTCTACGACGCCCTCCGGAGGGGGCAGAATGCGGCTCGACAGCCAGCCGGTGGATGACGCGAGCTGCCAGAGAGCCACAATGCCGACGGGTAAAAACCACGGCGCGGCGCGCAGCAGCCATTTTTGTGAGGTGGCAGACATGGTCGCTCCTTAGCTCTGTGCGGCTTTGCGTGGAATAAACTCGTTCGCCACGGCTTCGCCCTGAAGCTGAAGCCGCTGCGGCTGCGGAATCTCCGGGATGGCGACATCCAGATGCGGGAATAACAGCTCGCCCACCTTGTACGCCTCTTCAAGATGCGGGTAACCGGAGAGAATAAAGCTGTCGATACCCAGGTCTGCGTATTCATTAATCCGGGCGGCTACGGTCGGACCGTCGCCGACCAGCGCCGTGCCCGCACCGCCGCGCACCAGGCCGACGCCCGCCCACAGGTTCGGGCTGATCTCCAGATTCTCGCGCTTGCCGTTGTGCAGGGACGCCATTCGGTGCTGTCCGACGGAGTCGGTTTTGGCAAACGCGGCCTGCGCCCTGGCGATGGTCTCATCGTCCAGATGGGAAATCAGACGGTCGGCGGCCTGCCAGGCTTCTTCATTGGTTTCGCGCACGATTACGTGCAGGCGAATACCGAAGCGCACCTTGCGGCCATGGGCGGCCGCCTTCGCGCGTACCTGGGCAATTTTTTCTTTCACCAGCTCAGGCGGTTCGCCCCAGGTAAGATAGAGATCGACCTGCTCTGCCGCCAGATCCTGGGCCACATCCGACGATCCGCCAAAATAGAGCGGCGGGCGCGGCTGCTGAACCGGTGGGAAGTAGAGTTTCGCGTCACGAACGTGAATATGCTTGCCTTCAAAGGTGACGGTTTCACCTTCCAGCAGACGTCGCCAGACGCGGGTGAACTCGGCGGAGGCTTCATAGCGCTCGGTATGGTCGAGGAACACCCCATCGCCCGCCAGCTCCTGCGGATCGCTGCCCGTCACCAGGTTAAACAGGGCGCGACCGTTGGATAGCCTGTCCAGCGTTGCCGCCTGACGCGCCGCCACGGTAGGGGAGACTACGCTCGGGCGTAAGGCAACCAGGAACTTCAGACGCTGGGTGACCGGGATCATCGATGCGGCCACCAGCCAGGCATCTTCACATGAACGTCCGGTCGGGATCAGCACCCCGGTGAAACCGATTCGGTCCGCCGCCTGCGCAATCTGCTGCAGGTAGCCGTGATCAACCGGGCGCGAGCCCTCTTCTGTACCAAGATAGTGTCCATCACCGTGGGTGGGTAAAAACCAGAAAAGATTCAGACTCATGATTTAGCTCCTTCTTTGCCTGCGGGCTGCCAGATGCGTTCGCGAATAGTCACCTGTTTTGGCACCAGGCGGTTTTGATAGAACAGGTCAGCCGTTTGTTGCTGAAGCGCGGCGACGTGCGCGTCCACGGGCGTAATGGTGGTCGGCGGACGGTGGTTGAGATAGCTCGCGATCACCGGCTCAGGTAAGCCCATGGTTTTCGCCAGCAGGGCAATGCTCTCCTGACGCTGGGTCTGGGTCAGCGCATCGGCCTGGGTAAAGGTATCCAGTACGCCCTGAATAAATGCGCCGTTCTTTTCCGCGTAAGGACGCGCGGCCAGATAGAACGAACCGGTCTGCTTCAGCGTGGTACCGTCTTTCAGCACGCGAACGCCGCCCTGCAGCAATGCGGCGGAGTAGTACGGATCCCAGATGGCCCAGGCATCAACGTCCTTCTGCTGGAACGCGGCGCGGGCGTCGGCAGGCGTCAGGTAAACAGGCTGAATGTCAGTGAACTTCAGCCCGGCTTCCTGCAGGGCACGCAACAGCAGGTTGTGTGAGCTTGAACCTTTCTGGAAAGCCACTTTATGCCCTTTGAGGTCGGCGACGCTTTTAATGTCGCTGTTTTCAGGCACCAGAATCACTTCGGCCTTCGGTTTGGGTGGCTCAACGCCAACATAGACGAGGTCCGCTCCCGCCGCCTGGGCAAATATCGGCGGAATATCGCCCGTGCTGCCGAGATCGATACTGCCGACGTTCAGGGCCTCCAGCATCTGCGGGCCAGCAGGGAACTCCACCCAGGAGAATTTGGTGTCCGGGAAGCGTTTTTCCAGCAGCTGGTGGCTTTTCGCCAGCACCATGCTGACGCTGCCTTTCTGATAGCCAATGCGCAAACTTTCCGGAGCCGCTTCTGCGGCATGGGCCAGCGAGGTAAGCGCCATCAGACCTGCCAGGCCGATGCGGGTTAACGTTTTAAACATGTGCGACTCCTTGAGGCTGACCAAACGCCGGGGCCTGGATATCCCTGCGGTGCAGAGCGTGCCAGAAGGTTTCCAGTGCGTTATCGAGGCGGGTTTGCAGGTTGGGCGTAAAATGAGGTTTATGTTGATAATCGATAACCTGGGAGTCATCTGCGAAAACGCCGTGGAGGATCTCCTGCGCTTTCAACGCGTTCAGCACCGGCTTCAGGGCATAATCCACGGCCAGTAAATGGGCAACCGTACCGCCCGTTGCCAGCGGCAGCACAACTTTGCCGTCCAGGGCGCGCTCCGGAAGCAGATCGAGCAGGGTTTTCAGCGCCCCGGAAAAGGAGGCTTTATAAATGGGCGTTGCCACAATTAAGCCGTCAGCGCCGTTTGATGTAGCCCCCTGAAACACCGGACAGTAGCTGTATCTCCAGATAAGAGATAG